>Ga0098074_1000052_pt1 | contig 140758 bp, 116 predicted proteins | sample 32_taG_FD_75064 | JGI IMG/M metagenome (GOLD analysis project Ga0098074, IMG submission 75064) | Marine viral communities from the Gulf of Mexico - 32_GoM_OMZ_CsCl metaG | ecosystem: Environmental > Aquatic > Marine > Oceanic | place: Atlantic Ocean: Gulf of Mexico | collected 2015-07-12 | reverse complement strand
TGATGCAACAGGCGGGCCGAATGGAACAGGAAACGTTATTCCAGCAGGGTCAGTGATTACAAGTACACAAACGATTTTTGTTTACGATGAAACAGGAACGACACCAAATTGTTTTGATGAAGTGTCGTTCACAGTTACAATCAATCCAACTCCAGTACTAGATGCTTTAGGAGATGAAGTTGCATGTGATTCATATACGCTTCCATCAACAATAACAGGAACGAACCTTTCAGGAAACCAAGGGTTTTATGATGCAACAGGCGGACCGAATGGAACAGGAAACGTTATTCCAGCAGGGTCAGTAATTACAAGTACACAAACGATTTTTGTTTACGATGAAACAGGAACGACACCAAATTGTTTTGATGAAGTATCGTTTACAGTTACAATCAATCCAACTCCAGTGTTAGATGCAGTAGGAGATGAAGTTGCATGTGATTCTTACACGTTGCCCGCAATAACAGGAACAAACTTGACAGGGAATGAAGCATATTACACTGGACCAAATGGAACTGGAACTTCGCTTGCTGCAGGAGATGCAATTACTTCAAGTCAAACTGTTTATATTTATGACGAAACTTTGACTACGCCCAACTGTTTTGATGAAACATCATTTGCAGTGACAATTAATGTTACACCGTCAATTGATGTAATTGGAAATCAAATAGTTTGTGATACTTATACATTGCCAATAATATCTGGATCAAACTTGACAGGAAATGAAAGTTATTATACTGGTCCAAACGGATCAGGATCAACGATTGCTGTTGGAACAGTTATCAGTACAAATCAAACAATCTACATTTACGATGAGTCGGGAACCACACCGAACTGCTTCGATGAAGTATCCTTTGATGTCATTATCAATGGAGTTCCTTCATTGGATGCTGTAGCCGACCAAATTGTCTGTGACTCTTATACTTTGCCAGTTATTTCAGGAACGAGTTTAACAGGAAATGAAAGCTATTACACAGGACCAAATGGTACCGGAACTGAGCTTCCAGTTGGAACGTCACTAACATCCAATCAAACAGTTTATATCTATGATGAAACGGGAACTGTGCCAAATTGCTTTGATGAGACTTCTTTTACAATTACAATCAATGCAACACCAGTCATTGATGCGGTTTCTGATCAAGAAGTGTGTGATTCGTATACATTACCACTGATTACAGGAACGAACTTAACTGGAAATGAAAGTTATTACACAGGACCAAATGGAACAGGAGCAACTCTTTCAGTAGGTACAGTTATTTCGACAAGTCAAACCGTATATATCTATGATGAAACTGGGTCGGTACCGAACTGTTTTGATGAAGTAACATTTAATGTTACGGTAAACTCAACACCCTCTGTTGATGTACTGATGAATCAGATAGAATGTGATTCTTACACTTTGCCAATCATTACAGGAACAAATTTGTCGGGGAATGAAGCTTATTATACAGGTCCAAATGGAACAGGTACAGTAATTTCTAATGGCTCGGTAATCACAGCAAGTCAAACAATTTATATTTATGATGAAACTGGAACTACCCCTAACTGTTTTGATGAAACAACATTTACTGTAACAATTAATCAAACTCCGTCTATTGATGCTATTGCCGATCAAATTGTGTGTGATTCGTATACACTACCAGCGATTACAGGAACGAATTTAACTGGAAATGAAAGTTATTTTACGGGACCAAATGGTACAGGAACGGCTCTTTCAGCGGGTTCCGTAATAACTTCTGATCAAACACTTTTCATTTACGATGAAACGACAACCGTTCCAAATTGTTTCGATGAAGTTTCTTTTAACGTAACAATTAACGGAACACCTTCAATAGATGTAGTTGCCAATCAAGAGGTATGCGATTCGTATGTATTGCCAGCAATAACTGGAACAAATTTGACAGGGAATGAGGCGTATTACACGGGACCAAACGGTACAGGAACGATGCTATCTGCTGGTGACGTAATAACATCAGACCAAACGCTTTATATTTATGATGAAACAGGTTCAAACCCAAATTGTTTCGATGAAACATCTTTTACGGTAACAATCAATGTTACACCTTCCTTGGACGCGGTAATGGATCAAATTGCATGTGATTCATATGTATTGCCAGCAATAGCTGGAACAAGTTTAACAGGAAATGAAAGTTACTTCACTGGACCATTAGGAACGGGAACGGCACTTTCAGTAGGAGATGTAATCACTACGAGTCAAACAGTATATATCTATGATGAAACCGCGTCAACACCAAATTGTTTTGATGAAACTTCTTATACAATAACAATTAATGGTACTCCATTGATTGATGTAGTCACAAATCAGGTTGTGTGTGATTCGTATACACTACCAGCGATTACAGGAATGAACTTAACAGGAAATGAAAGCTATTTCACTGGACCGAATGGAACGGGAACAGCACTTTCAGCTGGAGCAGCAATTACTGCGAGTCAAACAATTTACATCTACGACGAAACAGGTTCGGTTCCAAATTGTTTTGACGAAATATCATTTACTGTAACGGTGAATCCAACTCCGTCAATCGATGTACTTGGAAATCAAATTGTTTGTGATTCTTATACTTTGCCTGTAATCACAGGAACGAACTTAACAGGTAATGAAAGCTACTTCACTGGATCATTAGGAACAGGAACGGCACTTTCAGTAAGTGATGTAATTGCTACGAGTCAAACTGTTTATATCTATGACGAGACGGCATCAACTCCAAATTGTTTTGATGAAACATCATTTACTATTACAATCAACAATACACCATTGATTGACGTTTTAGTGGATCAAGTTGAATGTGATTCATATACCTTGCCTGCTATTACAGGAATAAATTTAACAGGGAATGAGAGTTTCTTTACAGGGCCAAACGGCACCGGTACTGCTTTGCCTGCAGGTTCAAACATTACATCAACTCAAACAATTTATATGTTTGATGAAACGGGGTCGACACCAAATTGTTTTGATGAGGTTTCTTTCCTAATTACAATTAATGCGACACCTGTTTATACATTGACACCAATAGACCCTTCGGTATGTAACGCTTCGGATGGAAGTGTTTTAATTGAAGGTTTAACAGCAGGAGTTTCGTATGAGTTAACGTATAATTCGGGAGGGCCAAATACTGTGTTGGCTGGACAAATTGCCAATGGTGCGGGTGAAATTTCTATCAGTGGATTGGCTTCAGGAACTTACAACATTTCACTCGTTGATGAATCAAGTAATTGTCAAGGAGTACTCGTTTCTACTGTATTAAACAATCCTGGAGCTCCTATTCTTGACCCAATTGCAAACTATGTTTCATGTGCTGTTGATTACCAATTGTTGGTGGCGAACATTACTGGTACAGGTTTAACTGGTAACCAAGCATTTTATTCAGCTCCTGGAGGAAATGCGGCGGATTTAATTCCAGATGGAACAGTTTTAAGTGCTCCAACAAATACGACTGTTTATGCTTTTGACGAAAATGGAACATGTTCTTCTGAAATTTCTTTCTCTGTTGAAGTCAACGAAAATCCAACAGCGTTAATAGCACCAAATCCTGCTGAAGTTTGTGCTGGATTGGATCTTGCGGTAAGCGGGAACCCAGTTGGGGGAAGTGGTGTTTACGCTTCTCATTCTTGGACTGGCTCTGGAGCTTCATCATTGAATTCAACATTGACAGAAGATGTAGTGTTCAATAATGGTACAGCAGGAGTATACAATTTAACGTATACAGTTACGGATGACAAAGGATGCATCGGATCAGATAATAGCGTTGTAACTGTCCATGGAAATCCAACAGCAAACATTACACCTGATCCAGCGGAAGTATGCGCTGGAAATGATTTAGCACTGAACGGTAATCCTGCGAATGGAAGTACGGTTTATACAGCTCACGCTTGGACGGGCGCAGGTGCATCTTCATTAAATGCAACGAATAATGCAACGGCAATTTTTAATAATAGCACAGCTGGGAATTATGGTTTGACATATACTGTAACAGATGACAATGGATGTATTGGAACAGATAATATTACTGTTCTTGTGAATCCAATTCCTACAATCACTTTAACACCTCAAAATCCTAGTTCGTGTGGCGGTTCTGACGGTGAAATTGAAGTTTCTGGAGTTGGTACAGGAATTGTTTCTTGGACTGGAGGTGCAAACGGAACAAGCGCTGTTGTCACGTTGCCATTTGTTATCAGTAATCTATCTCCAGGTTCATACGATGTGATTTTTACCTCAAGCGCTGGATGTGTATCACAAATTAAATCAACCAATATTTTGAATCCAGGAGCGCCAGTTATTACCCCGATTAATGATTATACATCTTGCAACATTAATTATACGGTGCAAGACCCGCTTACTTCAATAACAGGGTCGAATTTAACGGGAAATCAAGCCTATTATTCTGCACCAGGAGGATTGGCAGCAAATGTTGTTGCTCCGGGAACAGTTATTACATCAGCAATGTCGCCATATGTACTGTATGCTTACGATGTAGATGGATTATGTAGTGCTGAAGAATCATTTGTTGTGACTGTGTATCCTGAGCCTGGATCTACTGCGACCAACAATGGCCCAGTATGTGAAGGCAATCCAATTGTGTTAAACGAAACAAGTGGAAATGGAGTCTCTTGGACATGGTCGTCAAATGGGAGTGCAGTAATATCCAATGTAAACAGTCAATCTCCTACAGTGACAAATGCTAGTAGTAATGAAGTTTTCAGTGTCACAATTGTTGATGCCAATGGATGTCAAAATACGGCTCAAACAACTGTTACAATTAACCCATTACCAAATGTGAGCGCTGGTGCAGATGTCTCATTGTGCGAAGGAGAATCTGTTACATTAAATGGTCAAGGAGCATTAATATACAATTGGGACAATGGAGTTTCAAATGGTGCATCATTTACACCAGCAACAACGCAAGTTTATACAGTAGTTGGAACGGATGCGAATGGATGCCAAAATTCAGACAATGTTACAGTTACTGTAAATGAAATTCCTGTCATCTTATTTGATGCGAATCCAACTAGTGGTTGCGCTCCTTTGTTAGTTGATTTCACCAATAATTCAACCGGAAACTTGAGCGAATGTATTTGGGATTTAGGGGATGGAACTGTGTTGAATAATTGTTCAGATTTCACTCATACATACGTCAATGGAGGAGATTTTACAGTTACCTTGACATCAACTACAGTAGAAGGTTGCAGTAGTTATCTGACGCTTCAAGATTACATCCACGTTGAGAATGCACCTATTGCTTCTTTCATTCCATCAACGACAGTTTTGAGCGAAACGGAACCAGAAGTATTTTTAAATAACACATCACAAGGAGCGGTTTCTTATGAGTGGGATTTCGGTGACGGATCGGTAGCAACTTCTGTAAACCCATCACATGAATATTATACGGAAGAACCAGGTGGTTATATCATTACGTTGATTGCATATTCTGAAATGGGTTGTTCAGATACTGCAGAGGTATTTATACGAGTAAAAGAAGAGTTGATTTACTATGTACCAAATTCATTTACTCCGGATGGTGATCAGTTTAATCAAACATTCCAACCTGTATTTACAAGTGGGTTTGATATTTACAACTTTAACATGGTAATATTTAATCGTTGGGGAGAAATTGTGTTTGAAACCAATGATGCATCAATTGGATGGGATGGAACTTATACTGGTTCAATTGCACCAGATGGTGTTTATACATGGAAAATTGCATTCAAAACTTCAGAGAATGATGAGCGAAAAGTTCTTGTCGGACACGTCAATTTAATTAGATAGTTGTTTCAAGAAAGATTGGGTTTTGAATAGAAAGTCAGAGAATGAAACAAAAAAATACCGTAAGATTGATTTCTTACGGTATTTTTTAATGTATAAACTTTTATTTATTGTTCTGGAGCTTCTCTTGTGAATGCTGGAATTCCAGTGATGTCCATTCCTGTAATCAATAAGTGGATATCATGCGTTCCTTCGTAAGTTACAACAGACTCTAAATTGGCCATATGGCGCATAATTGAGTATTCACTTGTAATTCCCATTGCACCGTGAATTTGTCGTGCTTCTCTTGCGATGTTCAACGCTATTTCACAGTTGTTTCTTTTGGCCATAGAAATTTGAGCAGATGTTGCTTTTCCAGCATCACGCAATTGACCTAATCGTAATGTTAATAATTGTGCTTTTGTGATTTCAGTAATCATTTCAGCCAATTTCTTTTGAATCAATTGAAACGAAGCAATTGGAACACCAAATTGAGTTCTTTCCTTTGAATAACGCAACGCCTGATCGTAACAATCCATTGCTGCACCTAGTGCTCCCCAAGCTATACCAAAACGAGCTGAATCTAGACATCCAAGTGGTGCACCCAATCCAGTTTTATTAGGTAAAATGTTCGCTTTTGGAACTTTTACATTGTCAAAAATTAATTCACCAGTCGTAGATGCTCTTAACGATAATTTTCCGTGCATTTCTGGAGTTGAAAATCCTTCCATTCCACGCTCAACAACTAGTCCGTGAATTCTACCTTCTTCGTTTTTCGCCCAAACAACGGCAATGTCTGCAAATGGAGCATTGGAAATCCACATCTTAGCACCGTTCAAAATAACATGATCTCCAGCATCCTTGAAGTTGGTAATCATTCCACCTGGATTTGAACCATAATCTGGTTCTGTTAATCCAAAGCATCCCATCATTTCTCCTGTCGCCAATTTTGGCAAGTATTTCTGACGTTGCTCTTCGTTACCATATTTCCAAATAGGATACATCACCAAAGACGATTGAACAGATGCTGTTGAACGCAAACCTGAATCACATCTTTCCAATTCTTGCATGATTAAACCATATGAAATCTGATCCAATCCTGGGCCACCATATTCCGCTGGAATGTATGGGCCAAAAGCTCCAATATCACCAAGTCCTCTCAACAAATGTGATGGAAACGTTGCTTTCTCGTAATGATCGTCAATTATTGGCGACACTTCCTTTTTCACCCAAGCTCTTGCAGCATCTCGCACTAATTTTTGCTCTTCAGACAATAAATCGTCCATGTTAAAATAGTCGGGATGTGTATATAAATCAGTTCTCATCTTTACTTTTCAATTTAGATTGACAAATTTATATATATTTTTGTTCTTTTAAAATTATTATTTTCTAACACTTGAATTGTTAAATGTTTAACATTTTACTCCAGTTATCTGAAATAAATGAATCTTCTCTTCGAGAAGTACCTGTTCAATTGGAGCAAATTCAAGGCAATCCATTGTGGTTTGTTGGCATTATATTATTCTTTGGAATCATTCTGATAGCCTTAACACGCCTATTGGAAACGAATTTTTTACGTGGAATAACCGCTAGTTTTTTGAGTCTTTCATCTGATGGTCTCCAAAGGAACCAAGTGAAACTCGATTCGATTCCATCCATGCTTTTACTCATTAATTATTTCATATGTTTATGGGCTTGTTTTGTCCTCTTTATTAATGCTTTTTTAACAATAGAAGTGGGACATTTGTTGATCTGGAGTGCTATTTGTGTAGCTTATGTTGTCATCTATCAATTTGTTGGTCTGGGTATAGTAGCTTGGGTAACTGGTGAAACATCCTTCGCGAAACATCATGTCTTGCAGACCATTGTTGGATTGCAATTTGCTGGAGCGGTTTTCCTAATTCTAGGAGTCTTTTGGTCCTTATACCCTCAATTTAGAATTGAATTGTTTTATTCTTTTGCGATAATCCTAGTGGTTTTATTGACGATTCGTTTTATCCGCGGGATTGCTTCAAGTTTAATGGCGAGAATTCCTTGGTATTATATTATTTTGTATTTTTGCACGCTCGAAATTCTACCATTACTTGTGACGTACTATTATGTGGCGCAGAATTTCAAAGTTTCATTGTGAATTAAATATTAGAAACATTGGACATCAAGACAATTTTGGTTTCTCAACCAAAGCCGGAAGGAGATAAATCGCCCTATTTTGATTTGGCGGAAAAGTACAAGTTGAAAATTGACTTTCGACCATTTATTCAAGTGGAAGGAGTTGACAAACAAGAGTTCAGAGCTCAAAAAGTCAATTTGGCCGATCATACTGGAGTTATTTTAACCTCGAAAACAGCGGTGGATCATTTCTTTCGAATTGCAAAAGACGTGCGATTTGAAGTTCCTGATACCATGAAGTATTTTTGTATTTCTGAAGCAGTAGCCTATTATTTACAGAAGTATGTTGCCTACAGAAAACGCAAAATTTTCTTTGGGAAACAAACAATAGTTGACTTGATGGAAGTAATGAAAAAGCACAAAGGTGAGAACTATTTGCTTCCTTGTACAGACATCTTACGAGATAAAATCCCTGAAACACTTTTAGAACACAATGTGAAGTTTACCAAAGCAATGTTGTATAAAACAGTTGCTGCTGATTTATCAGATTTGGAAGATGTCTATTACGATATGCTAGTTTTCTTTAGTCCAGGAGGAATTGAGTCTTTGCTAAAGAATTTCCCTGATTTCAAACAAAACAAAACAATAATTGCTGCTTTCGGTCCAACTACTGCACAAGCCGTATTGAATAATAATTTGAGATTGGATGTTCATGCCCCTCAACCAAATGCGCCTTCAATGACTGGAGCTATAGAGTTGTATATTAAAGCAGCGAATAAGAAAAAATAATTGATTGCATATACTGTAATTAGAAAGGGGTGTTGTTTGACACTCCATTTTTATTTCAATAAATCGCAAACTATTTTCATTCCTTGAATTGCGTTTTCTTGAATAAGGTGAAAATCTGTTGGCACAGCTAATCCGCTTGCTTTTGGGTCAATGAGATACTTGAGCGACATAGGATTACAATAATGGATAAGTCCAGCTGCTGGATACACATTCAAGGATGTTCCAATAACGATAAAAATATCAGCTTGTTGAATGATTGGAATAACCGTTTCGTACATGGGTACTTGTTCACCAAACCAAACGACATGTGGTCGAAGAGGATATCCTTCATCACAAAGATCTTTGGATACATCCAATGTACTTCCAATAATTGGATACAGTTTTCTTTCTTGATTGGGACCAGAGCTCTTGGCAAATCGAATATTTCCATGAAGATGATGAACCTTTAAGCTGCCAGCGCGCTCGTGTAAATCATCGATGTTTTGTGTGATCACGTCGACTTCATATTCCTGTTGAAGCTGAGCAATGAGTTCATGCGCTTCATTCGGAACCGCTGCTATAATTGTAGCTCGCCTTTCATTGTAAAAGCGTTGCACCAATGTTGGATTTTTAGACCAAGCTTCAGGAGTTGCCACTTCTTCAATGTTGTGATTTTCCCACAAACCATTTCCATCTCTGAAGGTAGAAATCCCACTTTCGGCACTCATTCCAGCCCCTGAAAACAGTACAATATGTTTTTTCATCAGTTAAATAAATCGTTTTAGCAGTTCAAGAGTCATTGTTAGAATGAAACGGAACTAAATGAGAATTATTTTTTACCAACAACAAAATAACTTAATTTTAGCTTTCAAATATGTAAAACTATATAATTATGAAAAAAGGAATACTTATGTTCTGCGGACTGTTGCTTGTTCAAAGCATTTCTGCACAAGTTTTTTTCTCGGATGATTTTAATTCGGCGGGAACTACCCCAACGGGCTGGACAATTACTGATGTAGATGGAGATGGCCAGAATTGGTATAAAGCAAATTTTTCTAGCTATTTTGCTGAAAATGGTTCTGGTTCTGCAATTTCAAGATCTTGGACTAATACAACAGGTGCTCTAACGCCAAACAATTTCATGACGCGACAAATTGATTTGACTTCAGCACCTGCATCTGGTTTAACTTTGACATTTAGAACGGGTACAATTGAAGCTGGATATCCTGCTGAGCATTATGCTGTTTATGTTACAAATTCTGCAGATCCAGGAGTTATTGCTGCATCAACTCCAATATTTGAAGAAACGTTACCTTCAGACGGAATGTTCTCTCATTCAGTAAGCATGGCGGCTTATGCAGGTCAAAACGTTTATGTTACATTCCGTCATTTCGATTGTTATGATCAAAATACATTGATTTTAGATGATATTTAGGTGAAATCTGTAGCAGCAAATGATGCAGCATTGCAGGCGTTAACTTTACCAAAATATGTGATGCAAAACTCTACAAATTCTGTTGGTATTGATGTTCAAAATGTTGGGTCTAGCCCGATTACATCAATTACAATTAATTTGGCTGTTGATGGAGTTAATTATCCACAAACATTCAGTTCAAACATTGCGCCAGGCGCAACTGCAACATTGACACATAATAGTGCTATTACTATGTGGGCCATTGAACAAAAATTAGTAGATGTTACAATTCAACAAGTCAATAATGTGGCCGATGCAGATCCATCAAATAATTCTGCTTCAACATCAATTACATCAGTTGGATACGCGGCACCAAAAACTGTATTAATTGAAGAAGGAACTGGAACTTGGTGTGGTTGGTGTCCGCGAGGAGCGGTGGCAATGGAATACATGTACAATACATACCCTACTGGATTCTTAGGTGTGGCTGTGCACAATGGTGATCCAATGACAGTAGCTGCTTATGATAATGGTGCAGATTTATCTGGATACCCAGGATGTAATGTTGACCGTGTATTATTAGATCAAGGAGTTTCAACTTCTGCATTTCAGTCTTATTATAATGCGCGAAAAGATTTAATTGTTCCAGCCCAAGTTGGTTTAACTGAAAGTGCTGTAGGTTCAGATATTACAATCGTTGCTTCCGCGGTATTTCATTCGAACTTCTCAAGTGCAGATTTCCGTTTAGGGGTTATTATGGTAGAAGATGATGTAACTGGTACTAGTTCTGGATACAATCAAACAAATTATTATGCCGGAGGTTCGAACGGAGCTATGGGTGGATATGAGTCTTTACCAGACCCGGTTCCTGCTGCACAAATGGTTTATGATCACGTAGGTAGAGCATTGTTAGGAGGATATGATGGACAACCAGGTTCAGTCCCTACTACATTGACTAATGGACAAATGGTAAGTTATACATTCAATTATACTGTCCCAGGAACAAGTAATATCGCAAATATGCACCCAATTGCAGTATTAATTGATAATACAACAGGGGAAATTGTTAATGCAGGTAATACGGCAGTTAATCCAAGTGCTTCTATTGAAGCAATCAAATCGATTAAAAACTTAACTGTCTATCCTAATCCAGCTTCGGACAATTTTACTGTAGAAATTGATGCGGAAAAAGGCGACTATGTTGTTACTTTAACGGATTTGGCCGGTAAAGTTGTTTCAACAAATAATATGTCAAATACTTCAGGAACTTCAACTGTAACAATCGATGTTGCTAACTTGAAAGCAGGTAACTACTTAGTTGCTGTAGCTAACGGTTCAGCATCTTACACTAAAATGGTTACGATTAAATAATCATATTTAATTTTAAAAAGCCCATTCGTCGAAAGATGAATGGGCTTTTTTGTGTCCAATTGTCTCATCTATCAATAGATATTTCTATCTTTACCGGCTTCAATAATTGACTATGGCAAAAATTAAAAAACAAGACGCGTTAGATTATCATTCATCAGGTAAACCTGGGAAAATCGAAGTTGTTCCAACTAAGCCATATGCTACACAAAGAGATTTGTCCTTGGCTTACTCTCCTGGAGTTGCAGAACCATGTTTGAAAATTGCAGAGAACAAGGATGACGTATACAAATACACAAGTAAAGCCAACTTGGTTGCAGTAATTTCTAATGGTACAGCTGTGCTTGGATTGGGTGACATCGGACCAGAAGCATCCAAACCAGTAATGGAAGGAAAAGGCTTGCTGTTCAAAATTTTTGCTGATATCGATGTATTTGATATTGAGGTGGACGCATCAGACCCAGAATTGTTCATTCAAACCGTAAAGGCTATTGCGCCAACATTCGGGGGAATTAATTTGGAAGATATTAAAGCTCCAGAAGCATTTGAGATAGAGCGCCGCTTAAAAGAAGAATTAGACATCCCAGTAATGCATGATGATCAGCATGGAACTGCAATTATCTCTTCTGCAGCTTTGTTGAATGCGTTGGAATTAGCAAAAAAGAAAATTGAACGCGTAAAGATTGTGGTTTCCGGAGCAGGAGCTTCAGCGCTTTCTTGTGCCAAGTTATACCATAGCCTTGGTGCGAAATTAGAAAACATTTACATGTTCGATTCGAAAGGGTTAATCCACAAAGGTCGAACAGATTTAGACCATAACAAGGAATTTTTTGCTGTTCATACAAAAACAGTTGAATTCGCGGATGCCTTCAAAAAAGCGGATGTATTTTTGGGACTTTCTAAAGCTGGAATTGTCAACAAAGAGATGATTAAAGCAATGGCAAAGGATCCAATCGTTTTCGCATTGGCAAATCCAGAACCAGAAATTCCATACAATGAAGCAACGAGTGTAAGAAAAGATATCATCATGGCAACTGGGCGTTCGGATCATCCGAACCAAGTGAACAATGTGCTTGGATTCCCGTTTATTTTTAGAGGTGCTTTGGATGTGCGTGCAACAACCATCAACGAAGCAATGAAATTGGCTGCTGTAAAAGCAATTGCGTCTTTGGCAAAGGAAACGATCCCAGAAGAAGTCATCGAGGCATATGGCGAGAAAAACATTTCTTTTGGTCGCGAACAAATCATTCCAAAACCAGTTGATCCACGTTTGATTTATTATGTTGCGCCAGCTGTAGCAAGAGCTGCTATGGAATCTGGTGTTGCGAAAAATCCTATCAAAGACTGGGATGCTTATGAAGTGGAATTGAAAAAACGTTTGGGTCTCGACAATAAATTGATTCGAAACCTAACAGAAAAAGCGCAACAAAACCCAAAACGAGTTGTATTTGCAGAAGCAGACAACATAAAAATATTGAAGGCTGCTCAAACGGCAAGCGATGAAGGAATTGCGTTCCCAATTTTACTTGGAAATAAGAACGTTATTGAAAAGTTGATTGAAGAATACAGTCTAGAATTCAGTGAAGTAACGATCATTGACCCGAAATCAGACGAAGAATTACCGAAACGAATAGCATTCGGAAAATCGTTTTTTGAGAAAAGAAAGCGCAAAGGAATCACAGAATTTGAAGCAGTTCAAATCATGCGTGAAAGAAACCATTTTGGTGCCATGATGGTGGATAGTGGAGAAGCCGATGCTATGATTTCAGGTTTGACTCGTAATTATAGAGATGTTGTTCGACCAGTAATCCAAGCAATTGGATTGCAAAAGGATGTGAATATTTTGGCGGGAATGTATATTTTGAATACCAAACGCGGACCATTCTTCTTGGCGGATACAACATTGAACATGGACCCGACAGCTGAAGAAATTGCTGAAATCACAAATAACGTCGCGAAAACACTGCGCAAATTTAGAGTGACTCCACGAGTGGCCTTATTGTCGTATTCAAACTTTGGATCGTCACCTGGAGCAGATGCTGTGAAAATGGCACGCGCAACAGAAATCATTCATGAAAACTATCCAACATTAGTAGTGGATGGCGAGTTGCAAGCAAATTTCGCATTGAATAATGAATTGATGTTGGAAAAATTTGGATTCTCGCAATTGGCAAATAAACATGTGAATACATTGATTTTCCCGAATTTATCTTCTGGAAATATTGCGTATAAATTGTTGCAAGAAATAACGGAAGGTGATGCGATTGGTCCAATTTTAGTTGGATTGAAAAAATCGGTTCACGTTTTACAAATGGGATCAACAGTGCGTGAAATCATTAATATGGTAAAAGTTGCAGTCGTAGACGCATCCAATAAATAAAGAATGATTACACACCTAAATGGCCGCTTAATTGAAAAAAATCCAACGAACGTTGTAGTTGAATGCAATGGTGTTGGATACTTGGTACTCATTTCATTGAATACTTTTTCAGCGTTGGGATCTGAAGAATCGCAATTGATCTATACAAAGTTGATAGTGAGAGAGGATGCACAGATTTTATATGGTTTTAAAACAACTGAAGAGCGTACAATGTTTGAACAATTGATTTCAGTATCAGGCATTGGTCCAAATACAGCGATGATCATGCTTTCTTCGTTAATTCCTGAAGAAATTGCACATGCCATTCAGGTTGAAGACGTGAAAACAATTCAAAGTATAAAAGGTATTGGAGCGAAAACTGCTCAGCGCGTTATTATTGATTTGAAGGATAAAATGTTAAAATTGACGTTCTCAAGCGAAAATATGTTTACTCAAAACAATACTAATCGCTTTGATGCGTTAACTGCATTAGTTTCGCTAGGATTTGATAAAAAATCAGCTGAAAAAGCGATAGAAAAAGTATCCACTGGAGATGAATCGGTAGAGAAGTTGATAAAGGATGCATTGAAGATATTGTAATTTGTTAAATAGAAAGACTCATAGACTACTGATGAAAATTGACTTTAAATTTTTATTAGCGACTTTATTGTTGATTGGAACAGCTCAAGTTTGGGGGCAGGATACTTTGATTTATCCAATTAACCCAACATTTGATCCAACCCAGACTCAAAATCATAGTTTTGATTTGGGAGATCCGTCTTCAGTGAATCAAACAATCGTTTACGACCCTGCAACGGGTACATACGTTTTTAAAGAAACCATCGGAAATGGATTGGATTACCGCAATCCTTCTATGATGACATTGGAAGAGTACATTGAATACGAGCGCCAAAAATCATTGCAAGACAACTGGAAAGACCGAATCGATGAGCAAACAGCAGAAAGTCAACCATTTGAATTACCAATAAAAATTCCTGGAAAAGTATTCACAAATTTCTTCGGTTCTGATGAAATTACAATTCGACCTCAAGGGTCTGTTGAGCTCAGTTTTGGAGTCAACTCTTCACGATATGATAATCCTGCTCTACCTGTTAAACAACGAAGAATTACACGATTTGATTTCCAACAAAACATCCAATTAAATGTTGTTGGACAAATTGGTACTCGACTTAAATTGGGTGCAAGTTATAATACACAAGCAGCTTTTGACTTTGACAATGTCACTAAATTGGAATACAATGGTGATGAAGATCAAATCATTCAAAGTATTGCCCTTGGAAACGTGTCTCTTGAGCTTCCAACGACATTAATTCCAGGATCTCAAACATTATTTGGTGCTAGTTCTAAGTTGAAATTTGGTCGTGCAACAGTTGACCTCATTGCAGCATCATCGAAAGGGCAGAAGAAGGATATTAAAATTAAGGGAGGATCGCAAGTACAGCAATTTGAATTGAATGCTGATAATTATGAAGCGAATCGTCACTACTTCTTGAACATGTATCACCAACAACATTATGATTCGGCGATGAAAACCTTGCCAATTGTAAATTCAGGAGTGAACATTACAAGAATTGAGGTGTGGTTGACAAATAGAACAAGTCAAACGGAGAATACACGTAACATCATTGCCTTTTCTGATTTAGGTGAAGCCTTGCCAAGTAACGTTCAAGGTAATCCAGGGAATTACGCAACATCACCACTTCCAACAAATGATGCCAATGGATTGTATGCATGGGCTTCGACGCAACCAGCCATTCGCGACTTTTCAAATGCGGTGAGTGTTTTAACGAATCAAGTAACGGTGCCAGGTCCATTTGTACAGGCGGTAGATTATGAGAAAGTGGAGAACGCGAAAAAATTATCGGAATCAGAGTTTAGCTACAACGCTCAATTGGGGTACATTTCATTGAACATACCATTGAACAATGATGAAGTCTTGGGTGTTGCGTATGAATACACTTACAAAGGACAAACGTACCAAATTGGAGAATTTTCAACAGATGGAATAGAAGGACAAGATGCATTACTCTTGAAACTCTTGAAACCGACGATTACGAATCCAAAAAATAAAGTATGGGACTTGATGATGAAAAACGTTTATTCGTTAGGAGCTTATCAAGTGGATCAGGTTGGATTTAGATTAGATATCTTGTACAACAATCCAGAAAATTCATTGTTTGTCCCGTTCTTTCCTCAACCAGGAGTAGATGATCGTCAGATCGTTACTTTGTTGGAAATGGATAAATTGAATCAAATGAATCAACCATTTTCAGACGGTGTATTCGATTATGTGCCCATGCAACAATCTGGGAATAGATTTGAGAACGGTGGAACCATCAACGCAAGAAATGGACGAGTTTATTTTTCAACCATTGAACCATTTGGTGAATTATTGGAAGAGAAATTACTAAACGCTGGTGTTTCGCCAATATTGGTGGATAGAATTGCTTACAAAGAATTGTACGACTCAACTAAAACGGCTGCTCAACAAATACCATCAAAAAATCGATTTAAATTTGTTGGGGAATACCAATCTTCCGTTTCTGGAGATATTCCTTTGAATGCGTTAAATGTTCCAGAAGGTGCTGTAACAGTGACTTCAGGTGGAATAAAGTTGGTCGAAGGTCAAGATTATACCGTAGATTACAATTTAGGACGTGTTAGAATTTTGAACGAAGGATTATTGGCTTCTAATCAAGACATCAATATTTCCGTGGAGAGCAATTCCGTGTTTGGATTTCAATCAAAATCATTGTTGGGTTCACGATTCAATTACCGTTTCAGTGAAAAGTTGAATGTCGGTGGAACATGGATGCGAATGATGGAACGTCCAACCACTCCGAAAATTGACTTCGGAAGTGAACCATACAAGAACAACATTGTAGGAGTTGATTTACAATACCGTACAGAGTTTCCATTGTTGACAAAATTGGTTGATTTCTTGCCTGTAATTTCAACAAAGGAAAAATCAATGTTCTCGTTTTCAGGAGAGTTTGCACATTTAATTCCAGGTCAGCCGAAAGCAATTAACAAGAATGGAACTTCCTACGTGGATGATTTTGAAGGTGCGCAAAGTACCATCGATTTGAAGAGTATGACTTCTTGGTATCCTTCATCCATTCCGCAAGGGCAACCATCTTTGTTCCCAGAGGCAACTGCAAATGGACTGGAAAAAGGATTCAAACGTGCAAGAATGGCTTGGTATCGCATTGATAACTTGTTTTATCAAAATGACAATACTACTCCTCAACACATTAAGGATAATCCAACTCAGTTGTCTGACAGTCGAATGAGATTGATTCTGAACAGTGAGATTTTCCCTTTTCAAAATTTACAATACGGTACGCAACAAAACTTGTCAACACTTGATTTAGCGTTCTATCCAACTGAAAGAGGAATTTACAATTTCGACACAACAGCAACTGTTGATGCAGATGGATTCTTTACTAACCCACAAGATCGTTGGGGAGGAATTATGCGTGCGTTAACAACGAATGATTTTGAGTTAGCAAACATCGAGTACATCCAGTTTTGGGTCTTGGATCCATTCAATGCTGATGCCGAGGCACAAAATCCTGGATTCATGAGTGGTGGTGATTTGTACTTCAACTTAGGGAATATCTCAGAAGACATTTTGCCAGATTCTCGTAAGAGTTATGAAAATGGTTTGCCTCCATCTGGAACGCCAGATCCTGGACAAGTGGACCAAACGGTTTGGGCGCAAATACCTAATGCACAAGTAACAGTGAATGCGTTTGACAATGATCCAAATACACGACAAAATCAAGATGTTGGTTTGGATGGATGGAGCAACTCAAAAGAACAGCAAGAGTTTGCAAATTATGTGAATTGGGTTCAATCAAATCCAACATTGTCTCAAGCAGCAAAAAATAGAATGATTGCCGATCCTTCGTCGGATGATTACAATTACTATCGCGATGATCAATACGACACTGACACCTTGAACATTCTTAAGCGTTATAAGAAATACAACGGATTAGAAGGAAATTCACCGACTCCAGATATTTATGCAGGACAAAATGCGGATGGTTATTCCACAATCGGACCTCGATTAGATCCAGATCGTGAGGACATCAATATGGATAACAATTTATCTGAAACGGAGAATTATTTCCAGTACCAAGTCAGCTTGAGAAAAGCAGATATGGTCGTTGGAAAGAATTACATCACCAATGAGCAAATTGTAACTGTTGGAAACAAAACTGAGCGTTGGTATCAATTTAAAATTCCGATTCAAGAATACGACGCGAAAATTAATGGAATCAACGATTTTAGATCGATTCGTTTCATGCGTATGTTCTTAAAAGATTTTGATGAGGAAGTCATCTTGCGTTTCGCTCGATTGGAATTAGTGCGTGGAGAATGGAGAAAGTTTACTCAAGATCTTTCACAACCTGGAGAAGGTGTTATTGTCGATCCAAACTTAACGTCATTTGATATTGGAGCGGTCAACGTAGAAGAAAACTCTTCACGTGCGCCAGTTAATTATGTTATTCCTCCAGGAATTCAACGTGAGATTGACCCATCGCAGCAACAACAACGTCAATTGAATGAGCAATCGTTGACATTAGAAGTGTGCGGACTGCAAGATGGTGATTCGAGAGCAGCAATTAAGAACGCCGCATTTGACGTTCGTGCTTATAAGAAATTGAAAATGTTTGTCCATGCTGAATCAAAAGTGGGTGAATTGCCTATTAATGATAAAGATGTGACAGTTTTTATTCGTTTGGGAACAGATTTCACGGATAACTATTATGAATATGAAGTTCCACTAGAAGTGACTTTGCCTGGTCAAACAATTGATACTGATGTATGGCCAGAATCAAACAACGTTGAAATCATTTTTGAACATTTAACGAACTTGAAGAAGAAACGAAATGAAATGATTTCTGCTGGGACATCCAATGTAACTTATACCACACTTTATAGTCAAACGGATCCTGAAAATGCGAACAATATGATTCGTGTGAAAGGAAGTCCAAACTTGCAAGGAATCAAAACCATCATGATTGGAGTCCGAAATCCAAAAGTAACGGATCAAAATAACTGGCCAGATGATGGAATGTCGAAATGTGCTGTGATATGGGTGAATGAGTTGCGTTTAACGGATTTCGTTTCTGAAGGTGGATCTGCTGCAATTGCTCAAGCTCAAATACAAGGTGCAGATTTCTTCACCGTTTCGGCATCAGGAAATTATTCAGGATATAATTGGGGAGGAGTTGATAGTCGTGTTCAAGACCGTCAACGTGAGCAACGATTTGGATTTGATTTCAATACCAATGTACAATTGGGTCAGTTCTTTGGAAAAGGTTTTGGGTTATCCTTGCCATTCTTCTTTGGGTATTCAATGGGTGTTATTAACCCTGAATACGATCCTTTCAATCCAGATATTAAGTTGACAGAATACGAAGCTGCTGAAAGAAGGGAAAAATCAAGAGCGGGACAAGATTTCACAGAAAGGAGATCTTACAATTTCACAAATGTGCGTAAACAATTGAAAGCAGGAGCTAAACCTGGTTTCTGGAGGATTTCCAATTGGTCGGCAAGTTATGCCTATTCAGAACAGTTGCATAGAGATTTTAATATAAACTACGACAGAACGAAGACTTGGTCGGGGAATTTGAATTACAACTATTCGTTCCAATCAAAACCTTACGAGCCATTCAAAAATTCGAAATTCTTGAAAAAATCGAAGTGGTTTGCTTTAGTAAAAGATATCAATGTATTCTATTTACCTAAAAACGTTTCATTCTCCAATGATGTAATGAGAAGTTACAATGAGCGCCAAGTTCGAAACAACATTGTTCCAGATTATGAGTTTCAACCGGTTTATGTGAAACGCTTTACTTGGAATAGAACATACAATTTGGGTTACGATTTGACTCGAAATTTAAAAATGACTTTCACGGCCAACAATAGAGCTATTTTTGAAGAAGGTGATGGTGCTGTTGACCGTAAGAATGATCCAGATGGATATAGAGTGTTCAAAGATTCCATTCGTTCTCAAATGGCAACATTTGGTAAAACAATGGATTACACACACAATTATTCCATCAATTACAGCTTACCATTGAATAAGATTCCAGCTTTGGACTGGACAACAGCAAGTGTTCAATATGGAGGAACCTATAATTGGCAACGTGCGCCATTGGCACAGCAAGATTTTGGAAATACCATTCAGAACAATAGAAACATCAATTATCAAGCTCAATTGAATTTCACGACCTTGTACAATAAGGTACCATTCTTCAAGAAGGTTCTTTCAGATGGAAGGTCTAGTCGACCTACTGCAGCGCGAAATGCAATAAGTAGTAGAAATGAAACGGATGGTCGTGATGGAAATAAGAAGCCCGAAGACGACAAAAAAGAATCGAAATTCCCGAAACCAATTCCGCCGAAACCTGAAGAGGAGATGACGGAAAAAGAAAAACGCAAATGGGACCGAGTGATGCGTAAGTGGGAGCGAAAAGTTGAACGTGAAAAACGCCGTAAAGGAAAAGTTCATCCTGCAGTTGGTTTCCCTACTCGTTTGTTAATGAGTGTTAGAAATGTGAGTGGTACATATGCTATCAATGATGGAACATTGTTGCCTGGATACAATCAAAACACAAGTATTCTTGGATTCAATCAAGGATTCAATGCGCCAATGGGTGGATTTGTGTTCGGACAGCAAAGTTATGATATTTGGGGTCGACCAACTGGCTTTAACGTTGCCACAGTTGCGTCTCAAAACAATTGGTTGGTGAAAAATGAGAACTTAAACAAGCAATACACTCATACGCACACGAAGAACCTAACCTTGAGAGCAGGTTTGGAACCAATGAAAGATTTAACGGTTGAACTTTCTGTGAATCGTACGTATGGAAACAATGAAAGTGAGTTCTATCGTTGGAATGAAACAACTTCTCAGTTCGAAAGTCAAAGTAAAGTAGAAATTGGTCAATTGACCTATACCAATATTTCCATTGGTTCTGCTTTTGCTGGATTGGGGAAAAATTATAGCTCTACAACGTTCCAAGCATTGTTAGACAATCGTAAGGAGGTTTCTGCATTGTTAGGAAGTACAAACGCAGGCTCTTCACAACAAGGAAATGGATATTATTCTGGATATGGAGCTTCTCAACAAGAAGTTGTGATTGGTGCATTCTTGACTTCTTATACGAACCGTGAAATCAATGCGAAGAGCATTAATCCAATTAAGAATTTGCCATTGCCAAACTGGAACATTAACTACAATGGATTATCGAAAATGGAGTTCATGAAGAAATATGTTCGCCAGTTTGTGATCAAACATGGTTATTCATCAACGGTGAGTTTAGCTGGTATGCAAACAAACTTGAACGCTCAATTCGATGCGAATGGAAGTCCAACAACATTGGATTTAAACAACAACTACTTGGCAGGTCGACAAATTCAAAATGTGACCATGACAGAACGCTTTAGTCCATTGATTGGTTTTGATGCAACATGGCTTGTGAAAAAACAAGGATTGATTACAAAGTTTGAGATTTCGAAGGACAGAAGTTCAACTTTATCATTGAATAACAATCAAGTTACTGAAGTACTTGGAACAACTTACGTTATTGGTACTGGTTACCGCTTCTCGCAAGTGAAATTACCAATTCAAAATTTGAAACCAAGTGATGTGAATTTGCGATTTGATTTCTCATTTAGAGATAATTTAACAGTGATTCGAAAAATTGTTGAGAACACAAATCAGGCAACTGCAGGACAGAAAGTAATCTCTATCAAAGCATCTGCGGATTACAATGTTGGTAAATTCTTAGTATTACAATTGTACTATGATCAAGTATTGAATACGCCAAAAATTGCTACTTCGTATCCAACTGGTAACATGAGTACAGGGATTAAGTTACGTTACAATTTAGCTGGAGTTCAATAATGACAATCAGAGAAGCACAAGAATCGGATGTACCTGCAATTTTGAAATTGATTCAAGAATTGGCAGATTTTGAAAAAGCACCCAATGAAGTAATCAATACCGTAGAACAATTAACCATTGATTTATTTGTTGAACCTTGTTGTTCGGCTCTTGTCTGTGAATCAGATGCAACAATTGTTGGATTTGCGCTGTATTATACAAGTTATTCAACTTGGAAAGGGAAATGCATGTATTTAGAAGACTTGTACGTTCAAGAAGCTTGGAGAAAGCATGGAATAGGTCAATTATTATTCGATGCCGTCGTAGAGAAAGCGAAAGAGGCAAATTTCAAGCGCATGGACTGGCAAGTTCTAGATTGGAACGAACCTGCAATCAAATTCTACAAAAAGAACAATGCAACGCTAGACCCTGAATGGATCAATGGACGCTTGTTTTTTTAAGAGACTTTCGGGTAACGTTCTTTTGATACTAGTGAAGCATCTGTTGAGTAGGACGTGTGTTGCTTAATTTTAGTCATTCTTCTTTGAGCAATATAAACCTTGGAATAGTCATAAAGTAGAATGAATAGCATTGCTACTGAAATATAGAAGAACACTTTGAATTCATAAAAGTGAATGATGCTACCGGCAAAAACTCCTCCCACAGTGTATGACACTGCAATGCTCAACAATAATTTGAATTTTTGAACTACTTGTATGTTCTTGCGGTATTTGGCTTTTGTCAACAAAGATAAATGAATCGCTAAGTCTGTCGTTAGCCCTGTTAAATGGGTCGTTTTTATTGCAAAGTTGGAAATACTAGCAGTCAAACCGTTTTGTAAACCCATTGAAAAGAGTAAAATGGCAACTAGAAATTCTGTTTCCAACAATGTTTCGGTATAGAAATAATGTCCGTAAAACCCAACTACTATGAAACAAGCAATTTCTAGTAAAATAGGAATAGCATGGGCTAAAAACATTCTCTTCTTATTGCCGTTGATTACAATGAAATTGGCAATGAAACTTCCAAATAAGAACAAGAATATCCAACTGAATACAATGGCTACTTGATACCATTTTCCTTTGGAAATCTCTTCGGCTAAAATAGCGTAATGTCCAGTAACATTCGAAGCGAAAGAAAAGAATAACACCAATGAAGAAACGTTGACCATTCCAGCAGTAAATGCAGTTAGAGTACCTAGCTTGAGGTTGTCTATAAAACTGCGACTTTGATTGAATTTTCTGAGCATAATGGATTATTTAACTTTTTTAAATATGATTTGAACAATGCCACGTGTGTGAGTGTCGTTTTCAAAATGTAAGATCATTTCATCTTGTGTCAACTTCTGTATCTGATAAAATTCTTTGTTGCGATTCCCGTAGTTCAAGGCTAAAATGTGTCCCCTTCCTTTCATTCTCCACCTTAATGAAATCGGATTTTCTTTCTTTTTTTTCAATGTTAGCTGAGCATTTTTATTAAAAATCCACGTTTCTGATTGGCGAATGTGTAAACCTTGAGAAATGTTTTCTTTCAACTCATCACTAATTTGGATGGTATGTTCTTTGGAATTAGCATCTAATTTGTCATGCTTATCGTAACGCCATGCAACTTCTTTCCATGTGCCTTGAATTAAATGCTCTGGGTGCTTAATCTCACCACGAAGTGTTGTCAATGTGATGACAGACAGTAAACTGCCAACAAAAATGAGCGATGTGATAAATAAGAAACGTGTAAGGTTCATGACTTATGCTTTAAACAATTGCAAAATCGTATTCGAAGAATAGTCTTCTACTTCTTGTTCCCAATTGACAGTTTTGTATGCTAAGCCCAATTTTTTGACGTAATTAGTAAGCGTTTTTAATTCTGGATGTTGTGCATTGTTTTTGTCTGAAGGAACATAGATCTCTGTTACTTTATGTGCACTGACAAAGTTGTGGAATGCGGCTCTTGTAAACCCATAGAAAGGCTCAATAGTGAGTGATTGAATACGATCGTTGTACTTATTCTTAAGAATTGACAATGCTTCCATGAATAGTTCATTGGAATGCGTTGCGATGACTTGGCGTTTGGACGAAAATAGCAATTCGGTAATTGAATCTGAAGCATTGCTCACAAACACGAGCATATAGCTGTTTGCTGTGTTTTCTGAGTTCTTTAAGGCGTGTTTCAAACTGTTCAATGATGAGACACTAAAATCGGTAGGAATTAAAATCAATTCTTTCATAACTGTTACTTTTTTTAGCGAAGTTATGTTCCCGATATATGGAAGAGATAAAAATGAAATTAGAATCCGATTAGAAATATTTCCTCAGATTAAAACGGGATTAGAATGCAAAATATAGCATTTGCTGTCAGCAACTTAGTCCTTGAATTTTTTTGGAATTCGTATTTCACAAATTGTACCTTGATTGATTTCAGAAGTAAGTTTTAATTCTCCTTGATGAATTTTTACAATGTTTCTTGTCAATGGTAGTCCTATGCCATAACCTTCAAAACTGGAAGTATTGGAAGCTCTAAAGAAAGGGTCATAAATGTATTGAATTTCGTTTTTGGGGATTCCAATTCCAAGATCTTTGACAATAACGATCACCTTGGTGGCACTTGTCGCCAATGATACAGTAACGATTTGATTGTTTGAATATTTGTAGGCATTTAATACGAGATTGGACAATGCTAAATGAAGAAGTTGTTCGTTGCCATCAATTTTTAATTGCATGGGACTTTCAGGAAGCAAGGAAAAGTCTATCACAACTTTGTTGTCTGGATGGATGCGGTTCATCGTTTCCTTAACGTCCATAATTAATTGATCAATTCTGATTTGAGAAAACTTCAATTCTTTACCATTGAATGCTGTTTGGGCTAAAAAAAGTAATGCCTTTGTCTTTTTATTGAGTTTTTCAGCCTCGTTGAGTATCTTCTTTAACGACTCGATGTATTCTTCAGTAGAACGTTCTCTTGTTAATGCAACATCGGCTTCGCCGATAATAGAGGTTAAAGGTGTGTTTAATTCATGTGATGCGTTACTAATGAAATTGCTTTGTGTTTCAAAACTAGTCTCCAAGCGATCAAGCATGTTGTTGAAAGCATTTGCGAGGTCGTTCATTTCGTCCTCGTTGTTGAACTGATCCAATCGTAAATACAGTTTATCAGTACCTATATTGGTAACTTGTTCTGTAATTCGTTTTACAGGTTGAATAATTCGTTTTGAAACCCAATACGAAAGTAAAAGGATGACACCGAGACTCACAAATATTGAGATAAAAATGATTGAACGTAAATAGTTCATGTGATGCTCATAGTAGTAATTGTGTGCCGATGTAATGACCAAATATGGCTTTTTATTTGCATTTAGAAAGTAAATTCCACAATAGAACGTATTGTCTTCTTGATACATGAAGGATGCGTCTTTGGTTATCCCAGCTAATAGTTGTACAGGAAGATTGTATTGTCTAGCAAGTTGTTGACGTGTATCTCCATCTAGTTCAATGATGTATTGTTTTTCATTCACCAACTGCTCTAAATATTCACCTTTAAATTCCCTGATTAAATCACCTGTATATTCGGAGTCGAGTTCACTTCGTGCGGTACTGTATGATCTGATTTCAAGGCGTTTGTAAAAATCGGTAAAAGAATACCGTGAAATAAATACATAGATAACACTCACAAATGCTACAATGATGATAAAGATCACCGATGAAATAAGTGCAATTATACGTTGACGTGTTTTCATTGTTCTTTCATTACGTATCCCATTCCAATGACTGTGTGAATTAATTTTGATTCGGGATCAAGGTCAATTTTTTTACGCAAATAGTTCACATATACATCCACAACATTTGTCCCCAAATCAAAGTCGACTCCCCAAACTTGCTCCAAAATTTCCAAGCGTGTTAAAACCCTTTTTGGGTGAGTTAAAAACATCTTGAGCAAGTTAAATTCAGTTGAAGTCAGTTGAACAGGAGATCCAGCTCGTTCAACTACCTTAGTCGTGTCGTTTAATTCAATGTTGGCATATCGGTAAATGACTTCGTCGTGAGAAGGAGTGTTCACTGGAAACTCCATTCTTCGCAAAAGTGATTTGACCCTGGCGGTGAGTTCAATGAATTTGAATGGTTTTACCAAATAATCATCTGCACCAGTGTTTAATCCAAGTGCAACATTTTCTGCTGTACCTAGTGCTGTTAATAGAATAATAGGAACTTGACTAAAGGTTCTAATTTTTGAACAGACTTCTAATCCACTAATTGAAGGCAACATGATATCCAGTAAAATGAGGTCGTGACGGTTTCTAGAAAATAATTCAATTCCAATTTGACCATCATTGGCTACTTCTACTTCAAACCCTTCTTCCGTTAGACCTTTTTTAACGAATGAACAGACATTTGAGTCATCTTCAATCAATAAAATTTTTTTCAAATTTTGCTTCGTTTTTAAACCTTCACTAAAGATATATAATTAATGGAATTTTGGGATTATATCTGTATATTTAGTGTTGGAATCATTGTGCCGAAAGATGAAAAACGTACTAATTGCAGGAGGAACAGGTTTTATTGGTCGTTCGTTGGTCATTGAACTGGAAAGTGCCGGATACAAAGTCAAGGTGTTAAGTCGAAGAGATTCTGCAAAACCGAATACAGTGAAATGGAATCCGGAAACAAAGGAGTTTCCAATCAATCAAATTCAAGACACTGAAATCCTAATTAATTTATGTGGAGAAGGAATTGCAGAAAAACGCTGGACAGAAAAACGCCGAGATGAATTGATTCATTCTAGAGTAGACGTTACAAACACATTATTTGAACTTGGGAAACAACTCCCGAGATTAGAGCAATACATCAGTGCTTCTGGAATCAATGCTTACGGTTTTGATGATGGTTTACAGATACACGAGGAACAAGATGAGTATGGTTCGGATTTCGTAAGTCAATTGGTGAAGAAATGGGAATCGGCAGCCGATCAATTTAAAGCAATTGTTCCAGTTACTAAACTGCGCATAGCATTGGTTCTTGGGAGGAATGGCGGCGCACTGAAAGCACTTGAAGCACCTATTAATTTTGGTGTAAAAGGTGTTGTAGGCAATGGCATTCAACAAGTATCTTGGGTTCACATTGATGATTTAACGCGTTTATTTCGCTTCGCTGCCAGCAACAAATTAGATGGAGTTTACAACACGAATGCTGAAAATTGCTCGAATTACGAACTTATGACAGCATTGTGCAAAGCCCGCAAAAAGAAGACGTGGTGGACTTATATTCCACGCTTTGTCCTTAAATTAGTACTTGGTGAATCATCCGATATAGTATTGAAGGGAGCACGTGCTTCCAATGAAAAAATTAAAAATGAGGGCTTTTCTTTTCAGTTTGACACTTTAGATAAAGCCCTTCAATCTATTTACTGGTCTTAATTTTTTTACAACAGGTCATTGGCTAAGTTTGCCAATTCAGATCGTTCACCTTTTTCCAGTTTTATGTGTGCAAAGAGATCTTGTCCCTTTAGTCGGTCAATTAAATAAGCCAATCCGTTGCTATATTCGTCTAAGTATGGAGTGTCAATTTGATGCACATCTCCTGTAAAGACAATCTTTGTGTTTTCGCCCGCTCGCGTTATGATTGTTTTAATTTCATGGGGTGTTAGATTTTGTGCTTCATCAATAATAAATATGATATTGGATAAACTTCTTCCACGAATAAACGCCAATGGTGTGATGACAATTTTTCCAGATTGCTCCATTTCTATAATGGCTTTGTGTTTTTTCTCGTTTTCACCAAATTGTGCCTTGATGAATTTTAAGTTGTCCCACAATGGTTCCATATATGGTCCAATTTTGTCATTGGCATCTCCTGGTAAAAAACCTAAATCTCGATTGGATAAAGGTACAATTGGTCGTGCGAGTATGACTTGATGAAATTGTTTGCTTTGTTCTAAAGCAGAAGCTAGAGCCAACAAGGTTTTTCCCGTTCCAGCAACTCCTTGCAACGCCACCAATTTGATTTTATCATTCATCAGCGCATTTAAGGCAAAGGCTTGTTCAGCATTCTTTGGTTTTACACCATAAACAAATTCTTTTTCAATGCGTTCAATTTGGTCTGTCCACTGATTGTAAACGGCTAAAGAAGATGATTTACCGTTCTTGAGAATGTAGTAACCATTTGGAATTTTGTGTGGGCCAAGTATGCCATTTTCATCAATTCTCCCTTTTGTGAAGATCTGACGAATGACTTCAGAATCAATATTTTCCAATGCATTGGATGAAGCAATATCCAATTCATCATTATCAACTTTTCCTGTTTCATAGTCTTCAGCTGGAATTCCAAGGGCTTTGGCTTTGATCCGAAGATTAATGTCCTTGGTCACCATGATGACTTCATTTTCTGGTTCAGTTTCTTTCAAAAACAGCGCAGAATTGAGGATTTTATGGTCGTTTTTTCCAACAGAGTAGACATATTCAGCATTTACTTCTCTAGGATTGCTTTCGAGTACGATGCGAAAAGAACCGCGATCTTTCCCTAAACTTATCCAATTTTGTAAGCTTGCCGCAATCGACATTTTGTCGATAAAACGAATCACTTCTCGTGCACAAAAGTTCTTGGTATCGTTACCGATTTTGAACTTATCCAATTCTTCTAAAACGGTGATTGGAATTGCGACATTCCATTTTCCAAAATTGGTAATTGCTTGATGGTCATGTAAGAGAACAGAGGTGTCTAATACAAATACTTTTTTCTTCTTCGCCATACTGTAGAGTTTGGCTTTAAGTTAGAATTTATCTTGAGAACTGATTCAGAAAAATTGTTGGAGTTATTTACAATGCTATGTTGACAGTATTTTTCAAAAAAAAATCCTTTGGCAAAATTTACCAAAGGATTTTAATGTTCATCGAAAATATACAAGAGTACCCCTACTCCTGCAGTTTGTTTAAATGATTGTAATCAAACCGTGAACAAAGATGGGACAAATTAATAGTTAATCATAAATAAAAATTAAAAAGGCATACGATTGTCAAACTAATATAAAATAGCTATTATTGCCTATAAATAAGAGATTTAGAATAAATCACACTACAATGCCCAAAAGTTCAACGGAGTATTTAATTGAGTTAATAAAGTCATTAACGAAGGCAGAAAAGCGTAGTTTTAAATTGTATGCCACGAGAAATTCATCCAACCAGGATGAAATGAAGTTTTTGTTGCTTTTTGATTTCATTGATAAATCTAATGAATATTCGGATGCACTTGCTTTGAAGAAAATATCGGAGATCAAAAAAATACAACTTCCAAACATCAAAGCACATTTATACAAACAATTGCTCACTTCCTTGCGTTTGCAAAATGCGAGCAAAATTGTAGAGATAGAAGTAAGGGAATTGCTCGATTTTGCGGTGGTTTTGTACAACAAAGGATTTTATCATCAGGCTTTACGTCAGTTAGAAAAGGCAAAGACTATGGCGATTGACTTTAAATACACATTGTTAAGTCTTGAAATTGTTGAGTTTGAAAAAGTAATAGAATCACAATACATTACCCGTTCATTGAATTCAAGAGCTGAGAGTTTGACAAATCTCAGTAATTCCATTGAAAATCATGTTTCTCGTTCTGTCTATTTTTCCAATTTATCGCTCCAGTTATATGCGCTATATTTAAAAGTAGGTTTTATTCGCGATGAAAAGGAGAACTTATTCGTCCAGCATTTTTTTCAGTCTAAAATGATTCCTTACAAGTTGAATGAGTTGGAATTTGAAGAGCGCATGCACTTGTACAATGCTTATGTTTGGTACAATTACATCATTCAAGACTTTGTAATGTGCTACAAGTATGCACGTTTGTGGGTAGAATTGTTTCGTGATAATCCAACGATGATTGAGACGCGTAAAGAAATGTACCTGAAGGGACAACACAATTTATTGAGTACCTTGTTTAACTTGCGCGATTTCCGTCGTTTCAACCTTGCGTTCACTCAATTTGAAAAGGAAAAAATAGTGATGATGGGCAATGACAATGTTGAATTGCTCTACTTATTGTATTATCACACAAACCAAATCAATAAACTGTATTTAGAAGGAGATTTTTCGGGTGGAATTTCCATTGTACCGGAAATCAATGCATTTATTGAGCGATTCGAAAATAAACTTGACGCACATCGAATCATTGTGTTCTATTATAAAATTGCGTGCTTGTATTTTGGTTCAGGAGACAATAAAATGGCCATTAAATATTTGAATTTGGTCATTCAATTCAGAGAGCAATCGCTGCGAGAAGACATTCAATGTTTTGCACGGATCTTAAACTTAATTGCTCACTTTGAATTAGGAAATGATGTGCTTGTGGAGTACCAAGTTAAAAGCGTTTACCGATTCCTGATGAAATTGGGTGAACTCAAAGGTGTTCAAAAAGAGATTTTCCACTTCTTACGCCAATTACCGTTCGCATCGAATGAAGATTTGCACAAGGGTTTCAAAATCTTGCACAACAAATTGGTGAAACTGGCAAAGGATCCTTATGAGCAACGACCATTTTTGTATTTGGATATCATTTCTTGGCTTGAGTGCAAGTTAACCAATCGCAGTGTACAAGAAGTAATTCAAGAAAAAGTGAACTTAGAAAGAACTACAGGAACAAAGTTGTATTTCCCAAGCTAACTTATTGTATTAAGTTTTTTGATTCCAATAATTTGTTCATAGGGAAGCTTAATTTCCCGTAGAATTCAAATGTTTTAATACTATCGATATCGAATCGGTATTCCGTTCCTTTATGTGTCCAATTGATGTGAGAACTTGAATCTTTCACCATTTTAGGAGGGATATGAGAGGAATAGAATAACTGTTGGTTGCTTCTTTTCTTTAATTTGAGTGGCGGCGACAATAAAAAATGAAAATTGCCTTCTTGCTCAGTTAATACACCTTTTTTAATCAGTTTTTCAAAAAATGCTGCACCTTTTGAATTGGTTGAATACAATAGAGCATATCCTGGAACTTTCACGTCTCTTACTTTCACTACTTCAGTAATGTTGAAGTCATCGTCTAATTCTGATTCAATGTACTTTTCCTTTCCTGAGAACAATCCACCTTGACTAAAGGATAAATCACCTTCCCAAGCCTGAATAAAGTCGTGTGTAGGGAAACCAATTTTCTTTCCCTGTTCAATTAAATACTTGTAAAATGGATGATTCGGATTCTCTTTTAAGCGCGATTGATCAAAATGAATGTTCACTAGTTTAGTAGTGAAATTACCAGTCGTGAAGTTTTCACCAACCGTCTTTAAACTTACAGGCAAAGTATCCTTGCTTTTCAAACATGAATAGAGGTAAACATGTGTTGAATCAATTTCAGGATATGCTAAAGCTTGATGGATTGTTGCATCATTTAATTTCTTCCAGCTGGAATAGATGGACAAGTTGCGACTTAAGTATTTTCTATCGTTTAAAAAAGCTCTCCAATTTGGGGAAACTTGATTGACAGTGGCTTGTGCAACTCGTTGAATGTATTTGGTTGGGTTGTTGCCTTGATAAAACATGATATAATCAGCATCGTAGTGCAAATAACCTTGTATGTCTTCAAATACATAGACTTTTTTTGAAGCAATGAGCGTATCTTTCAGTTCAAAAGAATGTTTCAGTTTTTGAATTCCAGCGCTGACTTTAGAACTGTCAGTTAGTTCAATGATGATTCCCCAACTAGCATCTTCATTGGCGAATAGGTAGCTAGTGCTTTGAACTTGTAATCCATATGTTTTTGCCTGTGCAAGAATGAATTCTTCCGATAAAAATTCGCGGTAAGGAACTTTGTAATAATACAACATTCCACTTACTTCTTTGGCTAAGTTGAGCAATTTGGTATGACCCAGGAAATGGGCATCAGGCAAACGATCTTGAATGCTTGGGTATTCTTTTTTGCCGAAAATATAAGGACGAAGGACAAGAAATCCTCCCAAACCTATTGCTAGAAAGAGTATAAGTGATATTTTCCGAAACATTTTCTAGTTATTTCGTAAGGACATACATACTATTGATGAAATCAAGAATGTACTTTCCTGAATTTTCATATTCTCCCGTAAATGTGTACACCAAATCAAACGAAGTTTTTTCTGCTGTCGTTTTACTTGTTGTCAATTTCATTTCACCTGATTTACCGCGCAAAGCTTCTAACACTTCATTTTGTTTTTCAGTGAAAATGTCTTTTGGAAAACGTTCAATTGTATTTGCCCAATCAACTTCGGCATACATAAAGCCATTTTTCTTAATTTCTTTTGCCTTTTTACCAGAAATGGCATTTTTTCCGTATCCGTTGACGTGGTTTTTTACCAAATCTTCATCATTTGTTAGGATAAATAAGCCTTTTGCATTGATGAAATATAACGGTGCAGCATCTAAGATAGCATCTTCAAACATCCAGTAACCTCCTTTGTTTTCAAAACGAGATGTGATACGAGATAAACGATTCAATACTTTTTCTGGAATATCAGTTCTATCCGTACTGAATCCTAAAGTGAAAATTGGCATATCTTCTACAGCTTCTACTTCAATTTCTTCGTAGTCAAATGTTTCCTCATCGTAGATAAATTCAATTTTGCGTGTTGCCACCTTTTGGATACCATTGAATGAACCAAACATACTTCCTTTGTACGTTCCAAATAATGCGTCTTTATTAATGAACTCATCCAATAATTCAATGGCCAATACATTGGCAGAAATGCGTGCATTTTTTTCATCTTCCAATATTGGCATAATCACCTTGAATGCTTGATCATAAGCTTGACGCAAATTGACATTGTAAGTGAAGTACGCAGAGTTGTCCTTATGGATGTAATTCAATACGTTTTTATCAAATTTGGAATCATTCAATTCTTGATAAATAGAACCAAGTTGTGGGCCGTAATTCGCATCCATTTTTAATTGAACGTTATTGTCATTCAACAATATATCGCCAAGCATCACATTTCCTGTGTACAATTGTTCGATGTCTTGATACAATCCCGGAAACATTGTTTTCATGTACCAAAAGCTTTGGTCGCGTGAAAGATTGCGTGAATTATCCAAGTAGAAAATTCCGTCTGAAGGATGTGTTAATTGCTCTTTAAATCGAGAGTCAAATTTCACTAAATTCTCATTGCGTTGAAACAATCCTTCCAACACACTCAATAAATGTTGTTCTTGCAATACGTATGAAACACTGTCGCGTAATTCATAGTAATTTTTAGAGTTAATTTCTTCAGCTTCTGGAAATCCATTTTTTGGCGCTTCAATCTGCGCATCGTCTCCTTCAATGATTAATTCTTCATAAAACTCTTCGCTTTCTTCCACTTCTTCAATGGCTCTTTCTTGCACATTTCCATCATAATCATCATAGAACTCGAAGTCGTAAAACGGGTAATCGTTCCCTCTCGAATACCAAATTGAATCTGTTATTGAATTGATATTTTCTTCAATTGGTTCAACTCGAATCAATAAAGCATTAGAACCTTTAATGATTAATTGATTGAAATAAGAACTATAACGTTCTACACCTGCTTGTTTGCTTTCTTCTTTTTGGAAATCATCAAAGACAGTGAATAATTGTTCTTTGTTGGAAATGCCAAAGGTGAATCCTGATACTTCGTATTGGAACGTCTTTCCATAGAAAACATTCAGTTTTTGGTTGAAATCAATACCTGATTCCTTGATTGTTTTTCCATGTGTTGAACCGTCAAATAATTCTTGTTGAATCTCGGCCATGAACTCATAATTCACTAATTCATCCAACGATACTTTTTGAAGCACAGAGAAATTGTTGATACTGAATACAGTAACAGCGTCTTTTGGGATTAAATCTTCTGATTGTTGCGCCTTAGCATAGGTTGACAAAAGAAGAGAAAATGAGAATAAAGCAATGAGCTTCATAGTACAATGAGATATAGTAAATATTAAGGACAAAATTAAGAAAATCCTAGCTTTAAGTCGCTTATTTCTTGAGATATATTCTATTATCGAGAATGGATGTTTGCTCCATCAACGAATAAGTGTCCGATTTAATCATGACAGCCATTTTGTTTTTGGACATAACTGCTTTTGGATTATCGAATTTTTCTACTTCTACGGCAAAGCGCGTAATCGACGTATAAGATCCTTTTTTCAACAATTCAATGTCCTCGGGTTTCACTTTCTTTGTTTGATCGATGGTTAATTCTGGAATTGATCGACTCAATGTTGCATTGTCCCAAGTAATCCAATTGTGCTTCAATTCTTCCAAATTTTTTCCTTCTACGAAAGCGCTCGCCACATTTTTCAACGCTGTTTGTAAATCACTTGCGCTACTAAAATCACATTTTAATTTAAACATGTAGTTCGTGAAATCGGATTCAATTTCAACTCCGCTGATACCTTCCTGGCTCATTAGCTTTCGTTGAAATTCATCAATTTTCGTTCTGATTTCATCTTGTGTTGGTACTTTTTTTCCATCCAAACTGTCGAGTGCCAAAATCGAATTGATCTTGATCTTACTTGATGACAAGTTGATGGAATATTTAAATGTACCAGAGCCATCAGCATTGAAACTTAAATCATCGATGATTTCGATGCATCCAGTTAAGATGGTGGTAAGAAAAATGAATACGAATAGAATAGGCTTTTTCATGGATCAAAATTAATGAATTCTAATTTATAGTGATGAAATCATGAAAAATAGTGTAACAAATTACAGACCAGAAATTTTTCTTTCTAAATTATCATGCTTATTGAATAAATTCTATTCTATTGCGACGGTAGTTTTCTTCACAAAAATCTGAATCACTCTTGCTATGATCAACACCAATAAACAACCAATGACATTCAGCCAAAGGAAAGAAATGACATCTGCAATGTATATTCCAATGACCAAACATTCCGTGATGATTGCAGCATAGAATACTGCTTTTCCACCAATTCGTTTCATGTAGAATGCAACCAAGAAAATGCCTAAAATCGTTCCATAGAATAAAGATCCTAGTACATTCACAGCTTCAATTAAACTTCCTAATTTACTCGCAAACATGGCAGTGGCAATGGCAAATATTCCCCAACCGAAGGTGAACCATTTCGATGCTTTGTAATAGTGGTTTTCTGTTTGGTCCTTCACCCACATTCGTTTGTATAGGTCAATCACTGATGTTGAAGCCAATGAATTCAATGCCGCAGCAATACTTCCCCAAGCGGCTAAGAAAATCATGGCGATTAATAATCCAATCAATCCTTTCGGCAGGTTTTCCACAACGAAGTACAAGAAAATGTAATTTGTGTCATTTGTATCGGCAGTTGCATCCGCTTTTTTCATGATTGAAATAGCATCCGCGCGCACAACTGCAGCTTCTTCAACTGTTTTTTCCAAAGATAACTGTAATGCATCTGTTTTTGCGTCATCATCGGCGTGCATGGCTTCAACCAATTCTGTCGTTTTCAATTGTTTCACTGTCGTCAACGAATCGTTTTTGGCTTGCAAAGCGGAGAATGATTCGCGGTATTCGGTAGAGAGTACTTTATCAATTTCCTTTTTATTAAAGAAAATAGGTGATTGGTAGAACATGTAGAAAACAAATACCAAACTTCCAATCAATAGAATCAAGAATTGCATCGGCACTTTCACCAATCCATTCATCAATAACCCCAAGCGACTTTCTTTCGTGTTTTTAGCTGTTAAGTAACGACCGACTTGTGATTGATCCGTTCCGAAATAAGAGAGTGCTAGGAAAAATCCACCAATCACTCCACTCCAGATGTTGTACTTGTCTTTCCACCACTCACTGTCTGTGACATCAATCTTGGTTTCAATGACGTTCAATTTCCCCATTTTTCCAGCAACATGCAAAGCATCTGTGAAGCCAACATCTGGAGGAAGCATATGGACAACCATGTAACCCGCTAAGAACATTCCAATAAACACCACAATCAATTGTTGCATTTGTGTGTATGTCACGGCTTTTGTACCACCCGTTACTGTGTAAATAATGAGAAAACCGCCCATTACCAAATTCGTATAATAAATGTTCCAACCTAAAAGTGATGACAGGATGATGGATGGTGCATAAATGCTAATTCCTGTTGAAAGCGCACGTTGTACAAGAAATAAAATAGATGCAAGAGTTCGTGTTTGAATGTCAAATCGTTGTTCCAAGTACTCATACGCTGTATAGACTTTTAGTCTGTGGTAGATGGGAATGAATGTGATGCACAGAACGACCATTGCAAGCGGTAATCCGAAGTAATATTGCACAAAACGCATTCCGTCTGTGTATGCCTGACCTGGCGCTGACATGAATGTAATTGCTGAAGCTTGCGTACCCATGATAGAAAGTAAGATCAGCATCCAACTCATGGAGTTGCTGCTTTTGAAATAACCATCTAATGTTTTTTCACTTTTGCTCTTGTAAATACCGTATGCTACAACCGCCAAGAGAGTAATTACAAGTATAATCCAGTCTAATCCGCTCATGAAAAATGCTGTGTGAAGAAGTAAAAGAATACAATGAGTGCAACTAATACACCGATTACAATGCTATACGCCAATGTCCATTTTCTGGAAGATTGATTTTCGTCCATATTACAAGTTTTTTGGTAAACTGATCAAGTTAACAAATAAACGATAAGCACCTGGAATTCCAGCTGGAAGTTCTCTGAAAAAGACCAACCCAGTATAGACAAAATTTCCTTTTCCATATTTTCCAATGATTAAACTTCCCGTTTTTGGATCTTCACCTGGATCGTGCATCGAGAACAATGTTTCGTAGTTTGAATCCACTTCAGAGGCAAAGTAAATTCCTCGCTCTTGGATCCAATGTTTGAAATCATCTTGCGTGATTTTATTGGGTGTGTTCATCGCTGGATGCGTTGGATTCGTAAAAGTGACTTCAGCATCATCAACAGTAACACGATCTCGTGAAATGGTGAATGGATAAGGACCAATTTGTGTTTCAATGGCAGCATTACGATTATTCGTGTTGTATTGAACAATCATGTTTCCTCCGTTTTTCACGTAATTCATCAATTTAGAATGATAAAGTGGAAGGCGATCGTTTACGTTGTATGCTCGAATTCCAGTAATGATGCAATCGAATTTTGAAAGGTCACTTGTAGCAATCAATTCATCTGTCAATTCGGTCACGACATAGCCAACTTGTTTCAAAGAAGCGGCAACATTATCTCCTGCACCTGGAATGTATCCGATGTTTTTCCCCGATTTTTTCAAGTCAAGAAAAACCACTTTCGCACTTGGTTCGCGCAAGATAAATTGATACGGAATGTGATCATATTCGATGCGTTGAATGCTATAAGCAATGGATTTATTGTTGATTCTCAAAGCCGCTTTTAATTCTCCATCTTTACTTTTTGCAGTCGAGATCAATCGTGCAACAATCGTTTTTTCATCTCCTTTTTTCTTCAAGAAAAAGCTTGCATCAGGAATTTCTAATTTCCAACCTGTTGGTGTTGTTAATTCTAATTTTCCATCGATATTGTCGTCGTTTGCCTTCACAACAAATGTGATTTCTTTACTTGTCACTTCACTGAACACAAATACAGGATCTGAAATTTCAACAGTAGCTACAGGTAAAATCTCCAATGGTCGATACACTTCTCCTTTGACTGGATCAGTTTGTTTATAGAAAATACCCTTTACAATTTGAATGGAATTTCCTTCGATTTCAAGGTCGAAAATCACAGAAAGTGCAGGTTTGTTTTCCGCTTGACCAATCAATTGTTGATCGGTCACTGAATACATACCTACCGAATGATTGTCCTTCAACCAGTAGGGTCCAGAATAAGGTGTTGAAGTAGCAATCGTTTCATTGTGTTTAAAGGAAATCAACTTATTGGTTTCCAATACGGAATTTATCGTTGTATCGCTTTGTCCTAAATAATGAAGTGATTTCAATTTCACATTTGCTGGATTTCTAGCGATGAGTTGAGTAGTCAAAGTAAGTTGTCCGCCAGGAACGGCACTATACTCATCATTTGTTACTTCCAACCAAATTCCACCACAAGCTAAAATCAACGCTTCGCATTCTTTCAGTTTTACTTCTTTCCAATAGTTGGTCATTGGATCTTTTGATTCAATTTCGTTGAGCGCTTGATGCAATAACGTTAGTTGTTTTAAGCTTTTTTCTGGATGCTGTACTTGAAAATGCTGAATTGTTTCCAATATAATTCCTTCAATGATTGCCGATTGTGGAATTCTTCTCCATGTCTGATCAATTCCTTCAAAGATATCTTTGTCGGCTGGTTCGCCTTTTAATAATTTAAAGTATTCAGTATTCTCACCGCGCTGTTTGGAAGAACCAAATCCTTGAGATTTATGCATGGAGCGACTATTTGCAGCAACTTCACCATAGCTTTCTCCTGTAAGTGGATTATACGTGCCGACATTAATGGTTAATTGGTCTGGAGATGTCGTATTTCTTCCACCAAAATTAAAGGTATTCCAAAAAATGCGTTTTGGCTGCCAAACTTCTGTTAGTGTCAACTGCTCAGGATATTTCGTCGGATCTCCCGCTAAGTCGAACGCTTCCATGGCTAAAATCGCAGAAGCGGTGTGATGTCCATGTCCGCCTTCACCAGTGGTTGGAAAGCGACAAATGATGACATCCGGTTTGAATTTTCTAATCGTAAATACTACGTCGGCTAGTATCTGTTCTTTTTCCCAAATAGTAAATGTTTCTTCAGGGTTTTTGGAATAACCGAAGTCATTGGCGCGTGTAAAAAACTGCTCTGCTCCGTCAATTCTTCGTGCAGCCAATAATTCTTGTGTTCGGATAACTCCCAATCCTTCTCCCAACTCATTCCCGATGAGGTTTTGTCCACCATCACCACGGGTCAAGGAAAGGTATCCAGTTCTCAATTTTCGATCCGTCGCCAAGTAACCAAGGAGTCGCGTATTTTCATCGTCGGGATGTGCGGCTATGTAGAGTACAGATCCAACTGTATTTAACTTTTGAAGTTGAAGGAGTATTTCTGAAGAGGAAATTGGTTGAGTTTCTTGTGCAAAGATGCTATTGGTAAGAAGTATTGCTGTGATGAATGCAAATTTCATAGATTTCAGATAATATTTTTCATAAAAGTACCCAATATACGTGTGAAATTGCGATAAGGGTTGTTAAGAATTCTAGTTTAACAGAAAATTAATGTCTTAAGCAGTCGTTGATACCTTGCATTTTTGATGCTCGAAAAAATACGCCTCCATTCTTTTTTACTAACTTTGCGCAAAAATTAAAAAATGGAGGAAAATTCACGCATTTCTACAAGTAAAGCTCCAAAGCCAGTTGGATTGTATCCACATGCGCGAAAAGTTGGAAATTTATTATTCCTTTCAGGAGTAGGACCAAGAATTGCTGGTTCTGATGCTACTGATTCTGGAGTTCCTGGATTGGAATTGGATAAAAATGGGAATTTCATTGCGTTTGATTTTGAAGCGCAATGTAGAAGTGTATTTGACAATGTGAAAATGATTCTAGAAGAGTCGGGTTCAGATTGGTCAAAATTGGTGGATGTTACAGTCTTTTTGGTAAATATGAAACGCGATTTCCATACATACAATCGCATTTATGCTGAGTATTTTGCAGATAACTTGCCTTGTAGAACAACGGTTGAGATCAACTCTTTGCCGACTCCAATTGCCATTGAATTAAAATGTATAGCAACAATAGATTAAGAACATGATAGGATTAATTATCAAATGTGCTTTGGCACTGACATCACTTTTTGGAACAATTGCATTATTTGCCAACGGAAATTGGGGTTGGGGAATCGTAATGATTTTTGTAACAGCAATCATTGGATTGTTTTTCTTACGTCACGAACGCATGATTTTAGCATTGAATCAAATGAGAATGGGCGATCATGAAAAAGCGAAACACCACATCAACAAAATTACATTGCCACACGTATTGCCAAGAAAGCAACATGCGTATGTATTGTATTTAAAAGCGGTTCTTGGAACTCAAGAATTGGGATTTGCACGCAGTGAGCAATTGTTGCGCAAAGCATTGACTTTGGGATTGCGAACAGGACAAGACAATGCTGTTGCAAGAATGCACTTAGCCGGTATTTGTATGCAGACTGGTAGAAAGCAGGAAGCTGTATCATTATTAGCTGAAGCAAAAAAATTGGATGAAAACGGAATGATGCGTGAGCAAATTACGATGATGCAAAAACAAATGCAAATTGCTCCATCTAAGAATCAGATGCGAATGGCTCAAATGCAAGGTGGACGTCAGAAAACACCTCGTCGTAAATAACAACTTCTATGTCAACGACAAAAATTTTCGCCGAAGGTTGGTCAGATTATGAATTACTAGATGCTGGAGGAGGAAAAAAACTAGAGCGTTGGGGAAAAATCATAACGATTCGACCAGAGCATCAAGCTTATTTTAAATCTGAATGGACATTTGACAAATGGTCTCAAATGGCGCATTGGGAATTTGTTCAAAAAGGATCAAAATCGGGAAGTTGGAAACAATTGAAGAACAATGCTCCACGAGAGTGGCAAATCAACTATAAAAAGTTGAAATTCAATCTTGAACTAACAAAATTCAAGCATTTAGGTTTGTTTCCTGAGCAAAACATCAATTGGGATTTTATTGCGGAGCATTTGCCTGAAGAAGGTCGTTTCCTGAATTTATTCGCCTATACAGGTGCTGCTTCTATCGTGGCTCGAAATACTGGAGCTGAAACTTTGCATGTTGATTCGGTGAAACAATTGATTAACTGGGCAAAGTCGAACATGGAATCTTCTCGCTTGTTGAACATCAAATGGGTGTTGGAAGATGCGCTCAAATTTGCAACACGTGAAGTGAAACGAGGCAATAAATACAATGGAATCATCATGGATCCTCCTGCTTGGGGAGTTGGTGCCAAAGGGGAGCAATGGAAATTGGAAGATAAAATCGACGAATTGTTAGCCCAAGCACATGATTTGTTGGATGAAAAAGGTTTCTTGATTGTCAATACCTATTCTTTGCAATTGGATTTGAAAATGGTGGTCAACCTTGCACGTTTGTATTTCGCTGATCGAAAAGTGGAAGTGCGTGAATTGTGGATGAAAACAACGACAGGCAAAGAGTTGTTTTTCGGTATCTTGTTAAGAGTTCAATAAATCTTTCCGAGAGTCAATCTTATAATTCTTCCCATTTCATTGATGGATGCGATACGTCTTTATGGAATCATCGTTCATAGTTGGTACAGAATTTGAAAGAAAGCATTAAATTTGTTCAAGAAAATAAAAGTTATGAAATCATTCGTTTGCATACTCGGTAGTTGTTTGTTCATTGGATTCAATTCCTTTTCACAAGGTTCTGTAGAAGTGATTAAAGATCCTCGCATCGATAATTTAGTGCGCAAACAAAGTGAAATCATTCCACCAGCAACTGGTCCTCAAATAAATGGTTATAGAATCCAGTTGTTTTTTGATTCAAATAAAACATTAGTTGATCAAGCAAGAGTGAAATTTATTTCTCGTTTCCCGAAAGTGGATACCTATGTTACGTACAATGCACCTAATTACTTCTTGAAAGTAGGCGACTTTAGAACGGAGCTGGATGCTGCAAGAATCAAAGCAGAGGTTTCAGCTGACTTTCCTACAAGTTTCATTGTACACGAAAAGGTAAATTTACCTCGAATCGATTAATTCAGTGCTTGGCAATGGCTTCGGCAGCAACGAATCCAGTTGAAAAACATGCTTGAAGTAAATAACCGCCTGTTGGTGCGTCCCAGTCTAGCATTTCTCCGATACAATAACAATTTGTCATTTTTTTCAATTCAAAATTTGCATTGATTTCATGCATTGCAACGCCACCAACTGTTGAGATTGCTTCGTCAATTGGACGCAATGATTCAACTTCAAAAGGTAAGTTTTTGATGGTTTTCGCCATGAATTCATCGTCTAAATACATTTCTTTCGACAGCGATTTTTTGAGGTATTGAATGATTTCTTTTGACAACTTCAATTCGGTCAACTGTTTCGATCTATTCCAAATCTTTTTCTGCAGGACTGCTAATATCCGATGCAATTCAAACATTGGTTTTAAGTCGATATAGATAGTTGTTTGATTGTTTCGAATCAAATCATTTAAAGCATAAATTGGGGCGCCTTCCAGTCCATATTCAGTGAACAACACTTCACCTTTCTTCACCAATTTCCCAATTCTGACAGAACAATTCTTGAATCGTATTCCATTGTTTTCTTTCTTCCAATTGCGAACATTCATTCCTGCATTGCTTGATTCAAACGCAACAATGTCTATTGATTTTGATTTGAATAAATCAACCCAATTCCCTGTTGAACCCGTTTTTTTCCAAGATGCTCCTCCGAGCGCAAGAATAATCGAATCACATTCAATACTGACAGATTTCTCAGATTTAGATTCCATCAATTCAATTGCAATAGTCTTTTGGGCATCTATTTCGCAAAAATCAATTAATTTGTGCTCAAAATAGAACTTTCCGCCCAGATTTTCCAATGCTGAAATCCATGCGCTTAATACTTCAATTGGTTTGATTCCTATCTCGGGAAATATTTTTCCAGAAGAACCAACAAAAGTTGGAATGCCTATTTCTTTCAGAAATTGAATGGTATTGTCATTGGTGAAATCTGCAACTGCTCGACGAATGAAGTCGTGATTGTATTTGTCTTGAAAAATAGATGATTCATTACTATGTGTTACATTAAATCCACCATGTCCAGCAACCAAGAATTTTCTTCCTGGAGCTTTTTTGTGATCATAGAAAGAAACTGAATGTCCTTTTTTCAACAGTTGATAACCTGCCATTAAACCTGCTGGACCAGCACCAATGATTGCGATTGATTTCATTGCTTCAAAGTTAAGGGAATAATAGAAATTCAATCATTTTCAATGGATAGTATAGAAAATGGCACACTTTCCAAATACTTTGTCGCACGTTGTCTATATTTGCACTATGAATGAAACCTTTGGAAAGGAATACAAATTGTGTAGTGAAAAAATCATTCAGGAACTCTTTGTTTCTGGTAAAAAACTACATAGTTTTCCATTCAGCATTCAATATGAAATCCGGACTGTACCAACTAAAGTGCCTTTTCAAATTACTCTTTCAGTACCAAAAAGATCATTTAAGAAAGCCCATGATCGAAATCGAATTAAACGGCTCATTCGTGAGTGTATTCGAAAGAATAAATTAATTTTGGAAGAGCCACTAAACGCATCAGGCAAACAATTGGCACTATTTCTGATTTACAAACACAATTCAGAGTTAGATTACACAACTTTGATGCATAAAACGAGAAAAATTTTTCTCCTATTGAACGAAACAATTCAACAACATGAAGCATAACATTCAACGCATAGTATTAATTGTAGCATTAATAGTAGCAACGGCATTCAACTATTCAAATGCACAATCCAATGGATTTGAAGTTGTCAAAAACTTAGAATTAATTGACCAAATTTACGAGCATCTTGATAAATATTACGTAGATGAACCAGCACCTGGAACAATGTCAATCGCTGGAATCAATGCAATGTTGAACGACTTAGATCCATATACGGTTTTTTATCCGGAAACAGACATAGAGGATTATCGCTTGATGACAACTGGTCAATACGGAGGAATTGGAGCAATCATAAAACGTATGGATGATTACGTTTACATCGCTGAACCTTACGAAGGAAGTCCAGCTCAAAAAGCAGGATTGATGGCAGGGGATAAAATTCTTTCCATTGATGGAAAAGACATGAAAAAACTCAACACAGAGGAAGTATCAGGTTCATTGAAAGGAGCGAAAGGAACAAGCATTTCGGTTAAAGTGGAACGAAGCACGGGTGAAATCAAAACGTTGAACGTGATGCGTGATGAAATTAAATTACCGGATGTGCCTTATGCTGGAATGTTAACGGATAAAATTGGTTATGTGAAACTCAATAGTTTCACGCAAACAGCTGGTTCTGATGTGAAATCGGCATTCATAGACTTGAAGTCTCAAGGGATGACTCATTTCGTATTGGATTTACGCGGAAATGGTGGAGGATTGCTCATTGAAGCAGTCAAAATTGTCAACTTATTTGTCAAAAAAGGTCAAACTGTTGTCAACACTAAAGGTCGCGTGCAAGAAGAAAATAGAGTGTACCAGACGTTGGAGGAGCCATTGGATTTGGAAATTCCAATTACTGTATTGGTAGATGGAGGTTCTGCTTCGGCAAGTGAAATTGTGGCTGGAAGTTTACAAGATTTGGATCGTGCAGTCATTGTTGGTGAAACTTCTTATGGAAAGGGATTGGTTCAACGAACGTATGATTTGAAATATGGTTCAAAAATCAAACTTACGATTGCAAAATATTACACACCTTCTGGTAGATGCGTACAACGGTTGGAGTACTACGATCGTGATTTGGGAATGACTCCATCTGAGATTCCAGATTCGCTATTGAAAATCTTTAAAACGAAAAATGGGCGTGATGTGATTGATGGACGTGGAATAGAGCCTGATGTTGCAGTTGAGATAAACGATTTAAGTAGAATGACAGCGACAGTTTATGCCAACAACATTTTGTTTAACTACGCTACTCAATATGTCAATGCTCATCCAACAATTCCATCTGCAAGGGAATTTTCATTGACTCATGAGGAGTACGAGGAATTTAAAGCTTATGCATTGAAACAAGAATTTACGTATTCCACTGCTTCTGAAGAAATGTTGAAAAAAATGAGAAAAACGGCAGAAGAAGAAGGGTACTTTGAAGATTCTAAAGCGGAATACGAAGCCTTACTTGAAAAAGTGGTGCCATCCAAGGAGCGTGACATAGAGAAATTCGAAGACGAAATTAAAATGTTGTTGGAGAATGAAATCGTTTCGCGTTACTATTATCAAAAAGGACGTTCAGAAAGTGCCTTTAATCATGATGATGTGTTGGATCGAGCATTAGAAATATTACAAAATTCTACTGAGTACAATACGATATTGAAAAAATAAACGTTCTATAAGCTATATTCATCAGCTATTTATGTTGGACCGTTTATTTAACGCTCGTATTCACAACTTTCTGCATTTACTGGGATTAATTGGAATTGCTGTAGGTTTATCGTTTGGAAAGGCATTCATGTCATTGTCCATGGTGCTTTTAATTGCCAACTTCTTACTCGAAGCAAATTTCAAAGTTGCCATCCAACGCATAAGAGAGAACCGATTATTACTAACTGTTTTGTGTTTTTATACATTGCTCTTAATTGGATTAAGTTGGTCGAGTGATTTTTCAATTGGATTGAAAGAAATAAAGTCACGCTTGCCGCTTCTAGCCATTCCACTCATTGTTGGAGCAAGAGAGACACTTTCAAAAAAACAGATTCAGTTGATTCTTCACTTCTTTTTAATCAGTTTGTTCGTAACATCGCTCATTAATTTCTTGTCATACAATGGATTGATTGGAAACCGTTTGTATGATGATATTCGTGGAATGTCGTTGTTTGGTTCTCATATTCGCTATGGAATTGTCATTGCCCTTGGGACAGCATTCTGTATTTACCAACAAATTCAAGCGAAAAAAATCCTTTGGATGTATTTCTGTGCAGCAACATGGTTTGTTTTCTACACCTATTTTAGTGAAATTCTAACAGGTGCTTTATCGATGATCACGGTGTTTATTGCCACAGCAGTTTACCTTATTTGGACATGGAAAAAGTCTTTGGCGATTGTTACTTTGTTTTTATTTGTGGGAACGGCCATTTATTTTTCACTTCAATTCACAAACATCAGCATTCAAAAAGCGGATATTTCATCCTTGCCTGAATCAACAGCAAATGGCAACTATTACTACCATACAAACGAAGCATTTTCAGAAATTAATGGCTTACCTCTGTACACGTTTTATTGCGAAAAAGAGATGATTTCTGAATGGAATAAAGTTTCATCATTTCATTTTATGGGAGATGATTTGAATGAACACTTACTTAGAAACACAGCGGTTCGATACATGACAGCTATGGAACTCACAAAAGATTCTGTTGGATTTCAGCAATTGTCAGATTCAGATATTCGTGCTATTGAAAACGGTTTTACTTATCCCGGACAACAAAACGACCATTTCTTTTCTCGCATCAATGGAATTCGCTATCAACTGATGAATAAAACCAATCCGAATGGTCATTCTTTGTTGCAGCGATTTGAATATTGGAAAGCATCAATTCATGTGATTAAAAAGCACTGGTTAATTGGAGTTGGAACTGGAGGGAATCAACGAGCTTTGGATGAAGCTTATGTTGAATTGAATAGCAAATTGTTGCCAAAAAATCGCTGTAGGAGTCACAATATGTTCATGAGCTATTTCATTAGTTATGGTGTTCTTGGTTTCATAGCTTTTCTCTTTTTAGTAGGTTTAATTTTATTTAGCTCTTTAAAGAACCACTATCTGCTGGGCATTCAGTTTATCGCCATATTAGCAGCGTCATTTCTCATCGAAGACACACTAGAAACGCAAATGGGCGTGACAATCTTTGGATTTTTTCTGGCTTTGGTGATCAATGAAATGAACCTAAATCGAAGAGTGAAACTGAAGAGTAATTCTTAAGGAATCAATGGTAGGATAAGTTCACAAGATTCAAATTGTACGCTCATTTCATCTAGTTCGTCTTTTTACTATCTTTGTGCAAAATTTCGGTCATGCGTTTTGAATTAACCAAAGACTTTATCGAACAGTTGCGGGAAGCAATTACCGCACAAAACATTGAGTGGATTGAGGGTCAAATTCTCGATTTGCACTTTGCCGATATTGCCGAAATTTTGGACCGTTTAAGTCGCGATGAAGCTAAATTCGTCTATTTCTTGCTCGACGAAGAGATTCAAGCCGATGTTTTGATGGAATTGGAGGAAGAAGTTCGAGATAGATTCTTGTCTTCTTTGTCATCAAAAGAAATTGCCGACCAATTAGAAAACCTAGACTCCGATGATGCAGCCGATATCTTAGGTGAATTCTCTGATGAACAAGTTCAAGAGGTCATCTCTCAAATGGAAGATGAGGAAGCTGCAGAAGACATTGTAGACTTATTGAACTACGACGAAGACACTGCCGGTGGTTTGATGCAGAAAGAGTTTATTAAAGCTCGATTGGATTGGCCAGTGAATCGTGCAATTGTCGAGTTACGTCGTCAAGCGGAAGATGTTGAACAAGTTTTCACCATTTACGTTGTAGATGATTTCAATAAATTGATTGGTGTGCTTTCGTTAAAACGATTGTTATTCGCCAGTCCCAAAACGAAAATTGCCGATTTATACCACGGAAAAAATATCATTTCTGTAAAAACGAGCGACGATTCAGAAGAAGTAGCAAAAGTGATGGAGAAATACGATTTGGTATCCATTCCGGTTGTTGATTTGCAAAATAAATTGGTTGGACGAATTACCATCGATGACGTTGTCGATATTATCAAGGAGGAAGCTGACAAAGATTTCCAAATGGCTTCGGGTATCTCTGAGCGAATTGAATCTACTTCAAGTGTCTGGAAAATCTCACGAGCACGATTGCCTTGGTTGCTAATTGGAATGTTTGGAGGGATTTTAGGCGCTCAAGTGATCTCAGGATTTGAAGCGGAAATTACAAGTGTTCCAGCTTTGGCCTTTTTTATCCCGATGATTACAGCGATGGGAGGAAATGTCGGAGTACAATCTTCCGCAATTGTTGTGCAATCATTGGCCAAAGGCAATGATATGTATTTTGGCAACATCCTGAAGAAAATTGCAAAAGAAGCATTGGTTGCTTTGGTGAATGGTTTGTTCCTCTCGGTCTTAATTTATAGTGTTGGAGCAATTTTTGAAAGTACAACATTGGCCTTGGTCGTTAGTTTGTCATTATTTACAGTCATTATTTTTGCGGCCATCTTTGGAACATTAATTCCACTGCTATTGGATAAGTACAAGATTGATCCAGCGCTAGCGACTGGTCCATTCGTTACAACATTGAATGACGTCCTAGGATTGTTCATTTATTTCACAATAGGTATGTTGTTGTATCATCTATAATCAATGAAAGTAGTTTTTCTAGATACAGTTCACGAAATTTTAGCGCAGCGTTTGAACGAAGCGGGATTTAAAAATGTGGATTGTACTCACTATTCTAAAGATGAATGTTTCTCTGAAATTCTTGACGCTGAAGGAATCGTAATTCGTTCTCGATTTAAACTCGATGCAGATTTCTTAAGCCGTGCGCCAAAATTGAAATTCATTGCACGTTCAGGAGCAGGAATGGAGAACATTGACGTATCCTATTGTGAAAAGCGAGAAATAGAATTGATTAATGCACCAGAAGGGAATCGCAATGCTGTTGGTGAACATGCGCTAGGGATGTTATTGAGTCTCATGAACAAATTACATACTGCGGATCAAGAGGTGCGAAGAGGTGTTTGGGATCGTGAAGGAAATAGGGGTTTTGAATTAGACGGAAAAACAGTTGGAATTATTGGGTTTGGCAACAACGGTTCAGCTTTTGCGAAAAAATTACGTGGATTTGATGTGCGTGTTTTGGCGTACGATAAGTACAAAACCAATTTTGGAAATGAGTTCGTTCAAGAAACTTCATTGGAACAGATTTATTCCGAAGCAGATGTTGTTAGTTTTCACATTCCTCAGAATGAAGAGACAATCTATTTTGCAAACGATCATTTTTTTCAGCAGTTCTCGAAATCTGTTTTTCTATTGAATTTATCACGCGGAAAAATTGTTGAAACCAAAGCATTGGTGAGCGCTTTAAGGAGTGAAAAAGTCCTTGGTGCTGGATTAGATGTATTGGAATATGAAAAATCTAGTTTTGAGAATTTCTTTGAGCAAGAATTAAATGAAGATTTCCGTTTTCTATTAACCTCGGAAAAGGTCATTCTCTCACCTCATGTTGGCGGTTGGACACATGAGAGTTATTTCAAGCTAAGTGATGTGTTGGCAGATAAAATTTTACATTCGTTTGGTTGAATGAATGCTTAACCATGTAGATGTCCACACGAACATTTTCCACATTGTATATCTATTTTCTTTAGAAGAGACTTTCTGTGCTAACGATTCCCTTCAGTGCATACTTCGTAAGTGAAAATATCGAAGCTTAATTTTGTATCTACTTAATAATCATTACAGAACTTTTCTGCACTAACGCTTACCTTCGGTGCATACTTCGTAAGTGAAAATATCGAAGCTGAATTTTGTATCTACTTAATAATCTTTGTAAAAGACTTTCTGCGCTAACGCTTGAAATTATCGAAGCTGTCGCTTCTCTTATTTAGATTCAATTTAAATTAGCGATTCTGATGCGAAAATTGTCATAAAACTGTCACGAAATGGCTTGATTCTTCTAAATTTGCTTCCGTCGAGAAGTGTTTTCACGACGAAGATAAGACAGTTTTTTACATGAAAATATCTAATATTCAGATGTTTAGAAACTTTAACAAATGGTGTTTTGGTGCGTTGGCGGTAGTGCTTACGACCGGAACATTTTACGCTAATGCACAACCGGACGGCGCAGCGCTGTTTAAGAAGTGTGCGACATGTCACCAACCACATAAAGATGGTACTGGTCCAAAATTATTTGGAGTTAAAGCCAAATGGGATGCAGAGGCAAAAGAAGGTTCTATTTACCAATGGGTGAATAACTGGGAGGTTGCAGCAGCAAATGATCCTTATGCAAAAGGTATTGCAGCTGTGAAGCCTACAGCAATGGACAAGTTTCCAGATTTGTCGAAAGAAGACATTGATGCAATCTTTACGTATATAGATGCACAACCTGAACCAGGAACTGGTGGAGGTGGAGATGTTTCAATTGATCCAACTCAACCACAAGAAGAAGGTGGTTTCAACTGGATTTGGATTGCATTGGGCGTTGTTTTCGTAACAATCATTTTGGCTATTGGTGGTGTTCGCCGTCAATTAAAAATGGTAGCAGCGGAACAAGAAGGTACAACGTTCGCAGAAGGTGCAAGTTATGCTGAAGAGTTCAAACGTTGGGCTTGGAAGAACAGATTGTATGTTGGATTAGGATCGTTAGTGATTGTAGTTTCTATCATCGTTTCTTTGTTCTTGGTATTGTATAGCATCGACGTAAAAGAAAATTATCAACCATCGCAACCAATTGATTTCCCTCACTCAGTTCACGCTGGTATCAACGGAATCGATTGTAAGTATTGCCACAACTCGGTGACGGAATCGAGAACGGCTGGTTTGCCATCTGTGAATGTATGTATGAACTGTCACAAACAAGTAAATGGTTCAACTCCAGAACAACAAGAGAAAATTGCTAAGATTTATGAAGCAGCTGGTTGGGATGGAAATCAATACACTGGTAAAACAAAAGAAATCGTTTGGAACAAAGTACATGTTTTACCTGATCACGTTTACTTTAATCACTCTCAACACGTAGTAGTTGGTGGTGTAGATTGTAAACAATGTCACGGTGATATGACTAAAATGACTGAAACTGCAAAAGTTCAACCTGTTAGTGAGTTGAATAAAGTGGAAGGCAATGTTCAATTGACTCGTCCAACATTAACAATGGGTTGGTGTATTGAATGTCATGGTGAAAAAGAAATTTCTACTGGATCAATTGATTCGAAAGGAAATGGCTATTACAATGAAATTCACAAACGATTATTGAACAACGATAAATCATTGTATGGTCAATACTTGGAAGACGGTAAAGTTACCGTGAAAGAATTAGGTGGTTGGGAATGTGCAAAATGCCACTATTAATAACGAATTGAAGAAGTCGAAATAATCATGGGAATGACTAGAAAATATTGGAAGGGTCTTGACGAATTAAAGCAGACACCAGAATTCCTACAAGCCAACGATCAAGAGTTTCCAGCTCAACAATCAGTGGAAGAGTTTTTAGGAGATGAGAATTTAAATGAAACTTCAACAGCACGACGTGACTTCCTTAAGTTTTTAGGTTTTAGCGTTGCTGCAGCTACATTGGCTGCCTGTGAATCTCCGGTAACAAAAGCAATTCCTTACGTAAATAAACCAGAAGATGTAACTCCTGGTATGGCTACGTGGTATGCTTCTACTTATTATGATGGAAATTCATATGCAAGTATTGTTGTTAAAACAAGAGAAGGTAGACCAATTTTCATTAAAGGAAATAAAGATTTTGGAATTACTAAAGGAAATGTAAATCCACAAATCATCGCTTCTGTACTTGGTTTATATGAAGGTGCTCGCTTGCAAGACGCAACAATTGATGGTACAGCGAAAGGCTGGTCAACAGTTGATGATAAAATCAAAGCGGCATTCAAATCAGCGAACAAAGTAACATTAGTTTCAAATACTGTAATTAGTCCTTCATTGTTGGGTGCAATCGGTGAATTTGCTGGTACACTTGGAGAAGGGAAGTTTGAGCACATTCAATACGATGCTGTTTCTTATGCTGGTATGCGTGCTGCAAACAAAGAAGCTTTTGGTTTAACTGTTCGTCCAGAAGGAGCGGGAGAAGACTTCGTAGCTTCTGATGACGCAGTAGGTATCATTCCAGATTACGATTTCTCGAAAGCAAAAACAATCATCAGTATCGGTGCTGATTTCTTGAACTCTTGGTTATTGCCAACGCAGTTCTCTCACCAATTTGGTGCGACAAGAAATCCAGATGGTGAGTGGATGTCGAAATTCTTCATGTTCGAATCAGTAATGTCAATTACAGGTTCAAACGCAGATTATAGAGGAATGATCAAGCCTTCTGAGCAAGCAAATGTATTGGCTTACTTATTGAAAGGGTTGGGAGGTTCAACAGATGTAAGTTCTGAATTGTCTGCTGAAACGAAAAAAGTAGCTGATTTAGCAATCAAATCGTTGAGAGAATCTAAAGCTGAATCGTTAATCGTTTCTGGTTCTAATAACAAGGCAATTCAATTGTTAACGAACAAATTGAACCACGTTTTAGGAGCTTATACTACGACAATCAACGTTAATAATCCAATTAATTTGTTCATGTCGGAAGACGAAAAAATGAACAAATTTGTGAAAGATGTGATTGCTGGTAAAGCGTCAGATGTAGTTGTGTTTATGGGAACTAATCCTGCATACACATTGCCGAATGGTGCTGAGTTTAGAAATGCTATTTCTAAAATCAAAACGTCAATCGCAATTTCGCAATATGCAGATGAAACTGCAGCAGCATGTAAGATTGTTTGTCCTGAGTTACACTCTTTAGAGTCTTGGGCAGATTACAATCCAACACGTTCACATTACGCAATTGCTCAACCAACAATTCGTCCATTGTTCCAAAACACAACTTCTCCAATCGAGAACTTCTTAGTGTGGGCTGGAAAAGCGAATAGAGGTGGAAAAGATTCTAAAGTAGCATACGATGCTATCAAATACAATTGGGTGACTTATGGTTTCCCACAACAAACACAGTACACGGATTCTGAAATGTATTGGAACATGACTGTGCATAATAGTACAGACCATGCGGAGCCTGCAGCTGCAACTGCTCCAAGTTTCAATGGATCAGTATCAAGTTTGAAATCTCAATTACCAGCTGCTAGCGGTTTGGAAATTGTGATGTATCAAAAAGCAGGTATTGGAACAGGGATTCATGCAAACAATCCTTGGTTGCAAGAAATGCCAGACCCAATGACAAAAGTTACTTGGGATAACTACTTCACAATGAATCCTGTTGAAATGGAAGGTTATGCCACGACATTCGACCAAGAAAATGGATTGACATTGGCTACAGTAACAGTAGGAAGTAACAAAATCACTTTGCCAGTTTACCCATTACCAGGACAAGCTATTGGAACAGTAGGTGTTGCATTAGGATACGGTCGTGGAGCGAATGGTGAAAACATCGGTAAAGCTGCTTTCCAAACAAAAGAATATGGTGGACATGTAACTGATGAGAATGGTAATGCTAAACCAATTGGTGCGAATGCATATGTTTTCACAAGTGTACAAAACGGAACAACTTCTTACGAAGCTTCTGGGTCAATCACAAACTTAAAAGAATCTTACCCAATTGCGGCTACTCAAATTCACTCTACAGTGATGGGACGTCATTCAATTGTGCGTGAGACAACGTTAGATATTTACAAAGATCAAGATAAGGAAGCTTATAACCCAGCTTGGACATTGATGAAATTGGATGATCACGGAAATCACGTGGAAGCTCCAATCTCTGAATTCGATTTATGGGATGAGCATCCAGTTGAGAATATTGGTCACCGTTGGGGAATGACAATCGACTTGTCGTCTTGTTTCGGTTGTGGATCTTGTTTGATCGCTTGTCAATCAGAAAACAACGTTCCAGTTGTTGGAAAAGACGAAGTGAGAAGAGGACGTGAAATGCATTGGTTGAGAATTGACCGTTATTTCGCTTCTGACGTAGAAGATACAATTGGATCTCGTAACGATAAATTCGATTACTTGAATTCAGAAATCGCAGCAGAGAATCCAAAAGTGATTCACATGCCAATGATGTGTCAGCACTGTAACCACGCTCCATGTGAGTCTGTTTGTCCAGTTGCTGCAACAACGCACTCAAACGAAGGGTTGAACCAAATGACATACAACAGATGTATCGGTACAAGATATTGTGCGAACAACTGTCCTTACAAAGTGCGTCGTTTCAACTGGTTCAATTACCCATCTTACAAGAAGTTTACAGAAATCAATCCAGCACAAGATGATCTTGGACGTATGGTATTGAATCCTGATGTTACAGTTCGTACACGAGGTGTAATGGAAAAATGTTCTATGTGTGTTCAACGTATCCAAGAAGGTAAATTGAATGCGAAAGTAGAGGGAAGACCAGTACAAGATGGAGATTATTCAACAGCTTGTTCTGATGCTTGTCCTGCAGACGCAATCATCGTTGGAGACTGGAACGACATCAAATCAATGGTGCGTAAGAGCTCAGAAGATAAGCGTTCTTATCAAGCTTTGGAAGAAGTTGGTGTTAAGCCAAACGTTTGGTACAAAGTAAAAGTAAGAAACGAGAAGAACGAAGCATTAGCGCATACTCAAGTTGTTGAAGCTCACGCAGAACATGCTGAAGCATCACACGGAGGAGAAAAAAAGAATCATCATTAATTGAATAAAAACAATTGTAATGCATAAGGAAGCAGCAATTAGAGAACCCCTCATCTTAGGTCACAAGACTTATCACGACATCACAGAGGATGTGTGTAAACCGATTGAGGACAAAGCACCAAAAATGTGGTACATCCTTTTCGGGATTGCCTTAATCGTTGGTCTTTACGGAGTAGGTTGTATTTTATACCTTCTTGGAACCGGAGTCGGTGTTTGGGGATTGAACAAAACCATTGGATGGGCTTGGGATATTACCAACTTCGTTTGGTGGGTAGGTATTGGTCACGCCGGAACATTGATTTCAGCGGTACTTTTATTGTTCCGTCAAAAATGGAGAATGGCGATTAACCGTTCTGCGGAAGCGATGACAATCTTTGCCGTATTTATGGCTGGTTTGTTCCCGTTGATTCACATGGGACGTTTGTGGTTGGGTTACTTCGTAATGCCTATTCCAAACCAATTTGGTTCGTTATGGGTAAACTTTAACTCGCCATTGTTATGGGACGTATTCGCGATTTCAACGTATCTATCTGTATCATTGGTTTTCTGGTACATTGGTTTGATTCCTGATTTCGCTACAATTCGTGACCGTGCGAAGAAACCAATTTCTAAAAAGATGTACTCTATCATGGCCTTTGGTTGGTCAGGTCGTGCAAAGCACTGGAGTCGTTTTGAATTGATTTCTTTGGTATTAGCTGGTTTGGCAACTCCATTGGTATTCTCGGTACACTCGATCGTATCCTTTGACTTTGCCACATCGGTAATTCCTGGATGGCATACAACAATTTTCCCTCCATACTTCGTTGCTGGAGCGGTATTCTCAGGATTTGCGATGGTACAAACACTTTTATTAGTGATGCGTAAAGCAATGAGATTGGAAGCATACATTCATACTAAGCATGTTGAATACATGAACATCGTAATCATGGTAACTGGATCAATTGTAGGTACAGCATACATTACGGAGTTATTCATTTCATGGTATTCTGGTGTAGAATATGAAGGATATGCATTCTTCAATCGTGCAACAGGACCTTACTGGTGGGCTTATGCAGCGATGATGACGTTTAACGTTGTTTCGCCTCAGTTAATGTGGTTCCGTCCGTTACGTAGAAGTTTGATTTTTACATTCATCATTTCTATTGTAGTAAATATCGGAATGTGGTTTGAGCGTTATGTAATTATCGTGACTTCATTGCACAGAGATTACTTACCATCTTCATGGAGCATGCACTACCCAAGTCACATTGATATCGGTGTGTATGTTGGTACAATCGGATTATTCTTTGTTTTCTTCTTATTGTTTGCTCGTTACTTCCCAGTATTGGCATTGAATGAGTTAAAAACAATTTTGAAATCTTCAGGTGAATCATATAAAAATGCACCAGATACACATGGTCACGATCACGATCATGGACATGATACAGACAAGGAATTAAACAACTCTAATTCATAAGAACATGGCAGAAAGAGTAATATATGCAATGTATGATGACGACGATGTACTAAAAGATGGTGCAAAGAAATTAGTCGCAAAAGGTGTTAAGATTAACGAAGTTTTTTCTCCGTTTCCGATTCACGGAATTGATCCAATCATTGGAATCAAGACAACACGATTGGGAATCATGGCATTTATCTATGGTTTAACTGGATTGACGTTGGCTACTTATGGAATGCGTTTCTTCATGGTTGAAGATTGGCCGATGAACATTGGTGGTAAACCAAACTTTACATACTTAGATAATATCTTAGCGTTTATTCCAATTTCCTTTGAGTTTACAGTTTTGTGTGCAGCTCACGGAATGGCAATTACTTATTTCTTGAGAAATAAAACATTACCAGGAATGCCAGCACAAAACCCAGATCCTCGTACAACAGATGATCGTTTTGTAATGGAAATTAGAACGACTGAGAACACACAATTTTCTGCTGAAGAATTGGAGAAAATGGTGAAAGAAACAGGAATTGTAGAATTAGATCAAAAAGATATTAAATAATTTGCCGAGCAACTTTTGAGGAAACTTAGAAGTTCCGTCTGACAAAACAAAAAGACAAGACAGATGAAAATTACATTCAAGGCAATAGCAGGTTTAGCAGTACTTTCTTCAACGATGTTGTTGAATTCATGTACTTCTGATGCTGATAGCTCTGGAGTTGAATACATGCCAGATATGTATCGCTCTGCGGCAATTGAACCATATGTAGATTATGGTGAAATTCGCGGTCGTGAAAATGCTGAGTTGAAAATGAAAATTTCAGCTTTAGTGCCACCACATGGAACAATTCCATTCTATGGAACTGATTCGAATGAAGTGTTATTAATGCTTCCTTATCACCGTTTGCCGAATATCGCATTTAAAACAACTCATGGTTTAACAAATGTTGATTTCACAACAGATGATACGTATGCTTTAGCAGCGGCTGATCAAAACCCAATGAAATTGACTCCTGAAAATGCCGAAGCGATTTTTGCATCTGGAAAAGAGTTGTACAAAGCAAATTGTGTTCACTGTCATGGTGAAAAAGGAGACGGTAACGGTCAAATGATGATCAACGGAACTTATACTGGAGTTCCTGCATATTCTGATAAATCAGCATTGAGTGACGGACAATTGTTTTACTCTATTTACTATGGTAAAGGAGCGATGGGGTCACAATCTTCTATTATCAATAAGAAAGAAATTTGGACATTGGTACATTACATTCGTAAGTTCCAAAATCCAGATTATGGAAAAGACGGTGTAGTTGCACCAGTAGTAGCAAGTGCGGATTCAACAGGTTCGAAATAATAAATATTGAATATTACTAGAAATGGATTTCAAAATTTCAAATAACGCGAAACTTGTAACAGTAGCTTTGATGGTCATCGGAGCGTTGTTTACAATCATTGGATTGTTCACTTTGGGTGAGCACGGAACGCAAAGAGTATTGGCAAACGGATTAATTGATAGTTTCTTTTTCTTCGCAATTGGATTAGGAGCTTTATTCTTCTTGGCCTTACAATATGCTACAGAAACTGGGTGGTATGCATCTGTAAAAAGAGTCATTGAGGCAGTTGCTGGATTCTTGCCTTATGGAGCTGGACTATTGATCTTGGTTTTATTGGTTATTACTTTTAATCATGGAGCACACATCTATATTTGGATGGATTCTGCTTACACAGATCCTACAAGTCACCACTATGATGCAATTATCGCAGGGAAATCGGGTTATTTAAATAACTTCTTTTTCTGGGGTAGAACAATTTTGTACTTAGGTGTATACTTGATTTTCTGGATGGGTTTCAAAAAGAGATCACAAGAAGAAGATCGTGTTGGTGGAACTGAAATTCACTTCAAGAACTACAAAAAAGCAGCTTTGTTTTTAGTTTTCTTCGCTGTGTTTAGTTCAACTTCTTCATGGGATTGGTTGATGTCTATCGACGTTCACTGGTTCTCTACACTATACGGATGGTACGTATTCGCAGGTATGTGGTGTTCAACTATGATCGTATTGGTGATGTTGACATTGTATTTGAAAAAATTAGGGTACTTACCTAAAGTAAACGAATCGCACATTCACGATTTAGGAAAATGGACATTTGCAACATCGTTCTTGTGGTCTTATTTGTGGTTCTCTCAATTCATGTTGATATGGTATGCAAACATTCCTGAGGAGACAACTTACTTCATTACAAGAATCAAAGATTTCCAAGTATTGTATTTCGCAATGTTCTTGATCAACTTTGCATTCCCAATGTTGATTTTGATGTCGCGTGATGCTAAACGTCATGCTGGTATCTTAACATTTGTTGGATTGATCATTTTAATTGGTCACTGGTTGGATGTTTACATCATGGTTAGTGCTGGTTCAATGGGAGCACAAGCAACAATTGGTTTCCTTGAAATTGGAATGGCAGTATTGCTTTTAGGGTTCTTTATTTGGGTTATTTTAAGAAACCTATCTAAAGCACCATTAACACCTGTGAATCACCCGTTTTTGGACGAAAGTATTCACCACGAGATTTAGTATTGAGTAAAAGTTTATCACAGATAATTAGAAATAATGATAAGTAAATTAGTCGTTTTAATCGTAATAGTTTTAGGAGTTGTTGCCTTGGCACAATTAGTACGCTTGTACGAGTTATCTTCTAAAATTAGAAATAAAGGAGAGCACGAAATTAGTAGTCGAGACAATCGTTTAAACGCGCGAATGATGATTGCTTTCATGGTGATTCTTTTTGGTGGATTTATCTACTTAATGGTTCATTATGGATGGGCTGGTAGAGGTGTTGCAGCTTCTGTTCATGGGCATGATTTAGATTGGTTGTTAAACATTAACTACATTATCATCATTGCAGTATTTTTCCTTACAAATACATTGTTGTTTGTATTTGCATACAAGTATGTGAAAAAGCCAGGAGTGAAAGCGTTGTTTTTCCCTCACAATAACAAGTTGGAGATGATCTGGACGATTATTCCTGCAGTTGTTCTGGCAGTTATCATTGTTCTAGGTTTGCAACAGTGGAATGCTGCTACTGACGATGCCAATGATAAAGCGATTCGAGTTGAGTTGTTCTCAAAACAATTTGATTGGACAGCTAGATACGCAGGTGAAGATAATGTGTTAGGTAAATTTGACTATAAATTAACGACTGATAAGAACTTGTTAGCATTGATGAATGCAGAAACAATTGCGGATGCAATTGATAACATGTTGAACAATCCAACGCTTGGAATGAAAGCAATTGAAGCAAGATTGAATGACAAGTCAATCATGCTGTCAAACGAAGAGCGTGAGAAGTTGGAAACTACTTTGCATAGAAATGAAGATTTGTACCGTTTGTTGGTTCAAATGCAAAATCGTCATGACAATAAAGTAGATGCAGCAAGCTGGGATGATATTATTTTAACTGGTCCAGTTGAGCGTTTGTACTTGTGTAAAGGAAAAGAGTATGAATTTACTTTCCGTTCGAAAGATGTAATTCACTCAGCTCATTTCCCAAACTTTAGAGCACAAATGAACACAGTTCCTGGTTTAACGACACGATTCAAATTTACTCCAGACCTTACAACGAAGGAAATGAGAAAATTGAAAAACGATCCTAAATTTGATTATTCACTTTTGTGTAACAAAGTATGTGGTGGTTCTCACTACAAAATGTACATGTTAGTGGAAGTATTGGAAGAAGCTGAGTACAACAAGGTAATGAAGAGTATGTCTGAAGGTGAAACTTCACATAAATTCAAGGATTTGTGGGCAAAGGCAAATGCTATGATGGAAGAGGCTCCAGCAGCTGAGGGAGCAGATTCAACAGTAGTTGTAGCAGCGAAATAAAGAGATAGTTAAAAGTATTATAATTTAAATAGTTACAAAATGGCGGCAGTAGCGCACGAAGCACACGGACATCATGATTCACACGGACATCATGACGACCATGGACATCATGAGGAAAACTTTGTTTCCAAATACATTTTCAGCCAGGATCATAAAATGATTGGAAAGCAGTTCTTAGTAACTGCTGTATTCATGGGAGTTGTGGCAATGTTATTGTCCATCCTATTCCGAATCCAATTAGCTTGGCCAGGTGAAAGTTCTGACTTTTTATCATTCTTTTTAGGAGATACTTGGGCTCCAGGTGGAGTTTTGCGTGAGGATATGTATTTAGGATTGGTAACCATTCATGGTACAATCATGGTATTCTTCCTTTTAACAGGTGGATTGTCGGGAACATTTTCCAATTTATTAATTCCATTGCAATTAGGAGCACGTGATATGGCATCAGGTTTCTTGAACATGTTGTCGTACTGGTTCTTCTTTATCTCATCATTATTGATGTTATCATCCTTATTTGTTGAGTCTGGACCTGCAATGGGTGGTTGGACAATTTATCCTCCATTATCGGCGTTGCCTCAAGCAATTTCTGGTTCTGGGTTAGGGATGACTTTATGGTTGTTCTCTATGACAATTTTCATTGCGTCGTCATTGATTGGTTCTTTGAACTACATCGTAACAGTATTGAACTTGCGTACTAAAGGAATGTCTATGACAAGAATGCCATTAACAGTTTGGGCATTCTTCGTAACAGCTGTTCTTGGTGTATTATCTTTCCCAGTTTTATTGTCTGCTGCATTGTTGTTAATGATGGATAGAATGGCTGGAACAAGTTTCTACTTATCAGACATCATCATTTCTGGTGAGATGTTAACAAATCATGGTGGTTCTCCATTGTTGTATCAGCATTTATTCTGGTTCCTTGGTCACCCTGAAGTTTACATCGTATTATTGCCGGCATTGGGATTGTCTTCAGAAATCATTTCAACGAATTCACGTAAACCTATCTTTGGTTATCGTGCAATGATTGGTTCTATTTTGGCGATTGGGTTCCTATCGTTCATTGTATGGGCACACCACATGTTCGTTACGGGTATGAATCCGTTCCTAGGAAGTGTATTCGTATTTACAACTTTGTTAATTGCGATTCCTTCTGCAGTAAAAGTATTTAACTATATCACGACACTGTGGAAAGGTTCAATCATCTTTACACCGGCAATGTTGTTTGCAATCGGTTTAGTTTCAACCTTCATTACGGGTGGTGTAACAGGAATTATATTAGCAGATGCTGCATTGGATATTACAGTGCATGATACTTACTTCGTAGTTGCTCACTTCCACGTTGTAATGGGATTGTCTGCCGTCTTTGGAATGTTTGGAGGAGTTTATCATTGGTTCCCTAAAATGTTTGGTAGAATGATGAACACACGTTTAGGATATGTTCACTTCTGGATTACAATCATTGGAGCATATGGTGTATTCTTCCCAATGCACTTCGTTGGATTAGCAGGAGCTCCTAGAAGATACTATGATTACTCTATTTATGGAGAGTTTGATAAAGAAACATTTGGATTCATAATGGACTTGAATGTGATTATTACAGTGTTTGCGATTATCGCGGCATTGGGTCAATTGATTTTCTTGTTCAACTTCTTCTACAGTATTTATAGAGGACCAAAAGCACCAATGAATCCTTGGAATGCGAATACTTTGGAGTGGACAACACCAGTTGAACACGTTCATGGTAACTGGCCTGGTGAATTGCCAACTGTGCATAGATGGCCTTATGACTATTCTAAGCCAGGAAGCGAAACAGACTTTATTCCTCAAAACGTTCCATTAATGGAAGGTGAAGAAGAACACTAAAAAAAATAAATAAATTTGGAAGCCTTCCGTCATTTGATGGAAGGCTTTTGTATTTTTGATACATTAATAATTTCGTATTGGAAGAAGATTCATTTGATTATAGAGAAGAAGCAGAAAGTCAAGATCTTGATTACGACAAAGTACTGCGACCAAAAGTTCTGGAAGATTTTGCGGGACAACCAAAGGTCGTAGAGAATTTGGAGATTTTTGTCAAGGCAGCAACTCTGAGAAATGAACCGTTGGATCATGTTTTATTGCACGGACCTCCAGGATTAGGGAAAACAACATTAGCGAACATTATTGCCAATGAATTGGGAGTTGGATTCAAAGTGACTTCAGGTCCTGTGCTGGACAAAGCAGGTGATTTAGCAGGACTCTTGACAAACTTGGAGAGAGGTGACGTTTTATTTATTGATGAAATTCATCGACTTAGTCCAGTTGTAGAAGAATACTTGTACTCCGCAATGGAAGATTACTGCATCGATATTATGATTGATTCTGGTCCCAATGCACGTACAGTTCAAATAACATTGAATCCCTTCACACTAATTGGTGCTACAACTCGTTCAGGATTATTAACATCACCATTAAGAGCTCGATTTGGTATAAACTCTAGGTTGGAGTATTACGATGCAAAAACCTTAACAACCATTGTTGAGCGTTCCGCACAATTACTTGATATTCCGATTAAAGAAGAAGCGGCCTATCAGATTGCAAGTCGCAGTAGGGGAACACCAAGAATTGCCAATGGATTGCTTCGTAGAGTGCGCGACTTTGCTCAAATCAAGGGAGATGGTACAATTGACTTGTCAATCACAAACATTGCCTTAGAAGCGCTCAATGTTGATCAAAGTGGTTTGGATGAAATGGACAATAAGATTTTAACGACGATTATTGATAAATTCAAAGGTGGTCCTGTTGGATTGACAACCATTGCAACAGCGATTGGTGAAAATGCTGGGACATTAGAAGAAGTATATGAACCATTTTTGATTCAAGAAGGCTTTTTAATGAGAACACCTAGAGGCCGACAATGTACTGAAAGAGCCTATAAACATCTTGGAAAAGACAAAGGTTGGACTCAAGGAGGATTGTTTTAAATAAAATTGAAAGATTGAAAGATTCAAAGATTCAAAGATTCAAAGATTCAGGGATTCAGGGATTCATGGATTCAAGGATTCATGGATTCAAAGTTTTCAATCATCAATTTGTTATTCATCCAATATGACAATCGAAAAGTTTGAATTTGTGAATGCGAATCAGTTGAATATTAAATTTTAAACTATGGCAACTTATAAAAGTTTTGAAGATTTAAAGGTATGGCAAAACTCTAGGGACTTGAATAAATTGCTTTTCCAACTTTTAAAAACAAAGAATAGTATTGAATTGGGTTTTCTGAAAAATCATATTCTTAAAACTGCTGGTAGTATAATGGATAACATAGCGGAAGGTTTTGAGCGAGGCGGAAATAAAGAACTAATTCAATTTTTGTACATTTCAAAAGGCAGTGCAGGAGAATTACGCTCGCAAATATACAGGGCGGTTGACAATGAATTAATTGAAGGTCAAATAGCACAAGAATTATTTCAAAAACTACTTTCGATTTCTGCGCAACTTTCTCTTTTTATTCAATATTTGAAAAAATCAGAATTAAAAGGAGATAAATTCAATGAACCAAAATCAGACTATGATCCAATATCGGATGAATCAGATTTCTTCCAATTCTTGAATCCTTGAATCCTTGAATTAATTTCATTTCAATTTTGAATATCACGACAAGAAATACTCATCTCATAAAGACACGAGCGAATGAGCTCGGTTTTATGTTTTGTGGTGTTTCAAAAGCTGATTTTCTCGAAAAGGAAGCAAGGGAATTGGAACTATGGCTGAAAAATGGAAACCATGGTAAGATGACATACATGGAAAACCATTTTGATAAACGCCTTGACCCACGTTTACTGGTTGATGATGCAAAATCAGTTGTTTCTCTATTGTTGAATTATTATCCGACTGAACAGCAAAATGAGAATGCACCTAAGATTTCTAAATATGCTTACGGAGAAGATTATCATTTTGTCATCAAAGACAAACTCAAAGAACTCTATCAGTATATCCAAGATGAAATTGGTGAAGTAGGAGGAAGAGTGTTTGTTGATTCTGCTCCAGTGATGGATAAAGCTTGGGCAAAAAAAAGCGGTCTTGGTTGGATGGGAAAGAATGCAAACATCATTCATCCAAAAAAGGGATCTTTTTTCTTTATTGCAGAATTGATTTTGGATCTTGAACTGGAACCAGATGGTCCAATCAAAGATTATTGTGGCACATGTACTAAATGCATTGATGCTTGTCCAACTGAAGCAATTGTTCAACCTTACGTTGTCGATGGTTCCAAATGCATCTCCTATTTAACAATCGAATTGAAAGATGCGATAATTCCATCTGAATTCAAACCTCAAATGAAAGATTGGATGTTTGGATGTGATATTTGTCAAGATGTGTGTCCCTGGAATCGTTTTTCAACTCCAACCAAGGAAGCTCGGTTCTCTCCACATGAAAATTTATTGAACATGAACAAGGCAGATTGGCAAGATTTGACAGAAGAAATTTTTCGTGATTTGTTCAAAAATAGTGCAGTTAAACGAACAAAATTTTCTGGTTTGACTCGAAATATTGGATTTTTAGATTAAAATCACCCGAAATATTCTTTCTTAAGGGAATAATCTTCATTCATTTTTTTTGAGTTTAAAAATTATTCGTACTTTTCGTAGCACTAAAATTATTACTATGTCATATGTAGTTGACGTTGAGCCAATATCTTATAGCTTAACACCTTACACTGGAACATGGACAAAAGCTGAAGCCAAGCATTTACTGAAACGAACGCTTTTTGGTCCAACACTCCAACAAATCAATGATTCGGTATCGAATGGAATGGCAGCAACCGTAACAAGTTTGCTTCAAGTTCCAGCAATCGGTGAACCTTTGGCGTTCAGTCCGGCAGAGACAGTTGCAGCACAAGGAACAAGTTGGGTGAATTCCGTTTATCCGGCAAATGCGACTCAAGCACAAGAAGTTGACATTGCACGAGCACAGTCATTAGGAGCTTGGGGAATGGAACGAGTGAATCTGGAAGGGTTATCAATTGCCGAAAAAATGTGCTTGTTTTGGCACAATCATTTCGCAGCAACGTTCTCGTCAGATCAACGAGCAAGTTATAACTATTTTGCATTGATTCGTCAACATGCTCTCGGAAACGTGAAGCAATTGATCAAAGACATGACTATTGATCCAAACATGTTGTTGTTTTTAAATGGAGCAACGAATACTTTGTATAGTCCAAATGAAAATTATGCTCGCGAATTACTGGAATTATTCACCATAGGAAAAGGTCCGCAAATTGGTCCTGGAGATTACACCAATTATACAGAACAAGATGTTTCTGCAGGAGCAAAGATTTTAACTGGTTACATTGTTGATGGATTGAGAAGTGATACGATGCCGCAGCCAGTTGCCACATTTTTCCCAATCTTGCATGACAACAGCGCTAAAACGTTGTCGTATCATTTTGGTGGACAATCCATTGCAAATAATGGTGCCAATGAATATGCAGATTACATCGATGTAATTTTCGGACAAGATGAAGTCGCAACTTATATCTGTACAAAACTGTACCGTTTCTTTGTCAATTATGATTTAACACCAACGGTGCTTTCAACCGTAATTCCTGATATGGCAGCAACGATGATTGCCAATAATTATGATGTCCTACCTGTGATGCAAGAATTATTGAGCTCACAACATTTTTATGATGTTTCCTTGCGTGGTGCAATCATGAAAAGTCCAATGGACATGATTTTTTCCATGTTCAATACAACAGGAACGGTATTGAATTATCCGCTTGCGGTGAAATATGAAATGTATTTGTACTTGTATTATTTCTCTGAGAACCTTGGACAATCATACGGAGCGCCACCATCAGTTGCAGGTTGGCCAGCATATTATCAGTCTCCAGCCTTTACGAAATTATGGGTGAATGCAACCCATTTGAAAACACGTTTCGGATTGGCATATTATTTTACCGTTTTCACTGGAGTTCCTGTTGCAGGAGAGAATTTGAAATTGGATGTTTTGCCATTTTTGAATAGTTTATCTGATCCTTATACCGCTCAAGCTGTTGTAGAAGACATCGCAGAGTTATTTTTCCCTAAGGCAGTGAGCGCGGCAAAAATTGCTGCCATGAAGTATTTATTATTGGGTGGTCAACCAGAATTTGAATGGACAATTCAGTACAATGAATACATGGCAGATCCAGGAAATCCAACCTATTATCAACCTGTTAAGAGTAAAGTTGAATTGGTATTGTTTCAAGTATTCCAAATGCCAGAATTCCAAACAATTTAAGGTAAACTGAAGAAGATGAAAAGAAGAGATTTTGTAAGAAATATGAGCTTGGCTTCAGTTGCAATGCCAATTGTTCTAAAAGATATTAAGTACCAACCGATATCGAAAAAACTGTTTAACTACAATAAAAGTTTAGAAGATCGTGTATTGGTTATCATCCGTATGAATGGAGGAAATGATGGGTTGAATACAGTAATTCCAATCAATCAATACGATAATTTAGTGACGCAACGTCAGAACGTTTTGGTCCCTGAATCGTCGATTTTGGAATTGACTCCGACAGTTGGTTTGCATCCCGTGATGACAGGAATGAGCAATATGTTCAACGATGGAAAATTGTCAATCATCCAAAATGTTGGTTATCCCGAACAAAATAGATCGCACTTCCGATCAATGGATATTTGGTCTTCAGGAATAAAAGATAGTTTTGAACCAAGAGGTTGGTTAGGGCGCTACATGGACAATGAATATCCTAATTATCCTGATGCTTATCCAAATGCAACATATCCTGATCCATTTGCAATCAGTATGGGAGCTGAATTGTCTTCAACCTGTCAAGGATTGTTGGCGAATTTTTGTCACTCAGTGAACGACCCGTTTGATTCATTTAACTTGGCAGAAAATCAAGGAGAGGAAGATGGAACCTATTTTGGGTCGCACATGGCCTATTTGAATAATTTGTTGATTCAATCAAATGCTTATGGAGCGAGTATCTATGATGCCGCCAATGCAGGAAATACCTTGTCAAATTTATACGATGATAACAATCCTCTTGCAGTTCAATTGCGTTACATCGCTCAAATGATTTCAGGTGGATTGAAAACGAAAGTATATATATTGAATGTTGATGGATTCGATACACACGATAGTCAAGTGGTAGGAGGAAGTCCAACAACTGGTGTTCACGCCAATTTGTTGAAACGTATTTCCGATGCCGTTGCAGCTTTCCAAGATGACTTAAACTTACTTGGTTTGGAACAACGTGTAGCTGGAATGACTTTCTCAGAATTTGGACGTCAAGTTGCCTCAAATGCATCTTTGGGAACAGATCATGGTGATGCAGCACCGATGTTTTTATTTGGAGCTTGCATTGATGCAGGAGTTGTTGGTCCGAATCCAGTGATTGATTCTGTGATTCAAAATCAAGCTGGAGTACCAATGCAAATTGACTTTAGAGATGTGTACGCATCAATTTTAAAAGATTGGTTTGAAGTACCAGAAAATGAAATTACACCTTTGTTTGAGCACACAGTTAATTTTATCAATGTATTGGGAGCTTGTAATTTAGGAACAGATGAGAAAACAAAAGATCCTTATGGATTGGCCTTGTTCCCAAATCCTGCTTCAAATCAAACTAACTTGAAAATTACAGGTGATGGAACTACAACAAGTGTGAGGATAGTAGACTTGGCAGGAAGAACTGTTTTAGATGCGTTTACCGGTAATTTATCTGCACAACAGCATACAGTTCCATTAGACATAAGTTCATTGCAAACTGGACAATATTTGGTATCCGTGAAATCGGAGAAAGGTCAAAGTACAGTGAGTCTAATAAAAGTTGAAGGAAAATAAAGAGTAGAATTTGGTAAGAATGAAAAAAGGGAGGTCTGTAAAATAGACCTCCCTTTTTTTGTGATTCTAATTTGATGAGAATTACATTCCCATTCCTTCTAATTCTTCCATTGTCATTTCTTCGTATCCTTCTGGAATCGACATGTCGAACAATTCTTTTGTATTTAAACCTTTCAAACCTTCTTTGAATTCAGTCGCAGTAAAGGTCATTTTCATCCCATTCGTTTCAGTTTCAAATAACAAAGGAAAACCTTCAATTGATTTGTTCATGTAACGATTGTTTGCTTTTGAGGCGTTGATTTCAGTAGTTGTCCAATACGACACATCAGTTCCTTCTTCTGTAGTAAGAATGTACTTTGTACACTTGTAACCCAAAATCTTCTTAGTTTCTTTCGTTGCTTCAATTTGAAATTCAGGTGTTTCTTCTGCTGTTTTTTCAACATCTTCTGGTGTCATTGTAACTGCTTTTTTTCCAATCATTCCAGACATTAACAATAATCCGCTATTTGCATCAAGGTCAGTAACTGTAACCATTTGCATGAACATACCCATGCTAAAATCAACACGGCTGAATTTCTCACTGAAGACCATGTCCATTTTTGAACCATTTAACATTGCTAATTGAGCTTGAACATTTGGATCTTCGCTCGTCATTTCAATGGCATATTTTACTTGTCCTTCTTTTACTTGTGCAGTCGTGCATAGCGACCAGGTAATCGCAATAAATGCGAATAAAATTGATTTCATAGTGTTTGTTTTATTGAAGTGCTAAATTACAGTAATTTCTGATAGTTTTTTCTCCGTTGAACATTGAATTTCAACTGTTCATCACAGTTTATCCACCTGTAAAGGCTTTGTAGATGTCATTTCCATTCGCATAGACCATCAAAGCAATCAAAATGAAGAAACCAACGTACTGTGCGTATTCCAACACTTTTTGTGGAGCTTCACGTCCTGTAATAATTTCATACAATAAGAAAACAACGTGTCCACCATCCAATGCTGGAATTGGTAAGATATTCATGAAGGCAAGGATGATTGAAATCATGGCAGTGTTCAACCAAAATATTTTCCAGTCCCATTCCGCAGGGAATATTTTCCCCATTGTTCCAAATCCTCCAACTTGTTGCGCACCTTCTTTGGTGAAAATCAAACTCAATGACTTTACATAATTTGACAACATATCAACTCCTTCTTTAGCACCTGCTGGAAATGATTCAAAGAAAGAGTACTCTTCTGTTGCAAATTCCATGTTGAAATAACTGTAATTCATTGGAACAAATCCAATTGTTCCTTTGTCATCAACAAGTACTTTGAGTGTTTTTGGCTCGCCATTACGACCAACAACTAAATCAATGGTTTTATTCTTTTGTTTATTCAATTCGGCACGTAGTTCATTGAAGTATGGAACATCTTTTCCATTGATTGAAATGATACTGTCTTTTGCCAATAATCCAGCTTTTTGAGCATTGGAGTTCGCACTTACTTCTTCTACAACACTTGGAAAACGCAAATCAGAATAGAATGTTGAATACTTGTTTTTCAATGCCTGCTGATCAAAATCTTTTGGTAAATGAATCACAACTTCTTGTCCATCACGAAGAACAGTCATATCACGTTTGCCTTCAATTAATGCCATTCTCATCGGATCAGTCAGACTTTTCACAGGTGTATTTCCAACTTTTAAAGGAACATCACCGTCTTTTAACCCTAAATCTTTTAACTCTTTGTAGGCGACAGTCATACCATACTTTGCCGTTTGAGGTGTTGCATATTCTTTGCCATACGCCCATAAAACCATTGCGTAGATAAACAGTGCAAGTAAGAAATTGACAATCACACCACCCAACATGATGATCAATCGTTGCCAAGCTGGTTTCGATCGAAATTCCCAAGGCTCTGCAGGTTTTGCTAGTTGCTCAGTATCCATAGATTCGTCGACCATTCCGGCAATTTTCACATATCCTCCTAATGGCAACCAACCAATTCCCCATTCTGTTTCTCCAATCTTGCGTTTGAACAACGAAAACCATGGATTGAAAAACAAGTAAAATTTCTCAACACGTGTTTTAAAGATTTTTGCTGGAATAAAATGTCCGAATTCGTGCAGTACGACAAGAATCGATAACGACAAAATTAGTTGAGATGCTTTGATTAAAATTTCCATGGTTTGAAATAAAATTGAAATGCAAATATAGTTTTTTCAGGGCGTAAAGTATTCAAAGATTCAAAGATTCGAGGATTCAAGGAATCAAAAAAAAATTAAAGATTTAAAAAATGAATAATCCTATTCACACTCTCAATCTTTGAATAACGAAGTGGTTGAATTTTTCTTGAATGCGAAGCAGTTGAATTTTATAAACTTATTGATCACTTTTAATTTGCTCTGCTTTGAAATAATCATTCGCAATGAAATATTCAATCATGGCTTCTTTCATCAAATGTTGTTGTTGTGCATGATCGAGAGGTGGAAGGTTTTCAACTAGTGTGAAATGTGGCCAGTTTTCCTCGTCGCGTTTTTCAAAGCGATAATAACCATAAGGTTCTAGTAGTGTGCAAACTGCTACATGAATGAGGTCAGTTTTTTCACTTTTACTGAATTTACTGTATCCTGTTCCTAATTCATTCACTCCAATCAAGAAAAGGATGGCTTGAACATCCATTCCTTCTCCAAAATTCTCTTCCAACAATGATTTCAGTTTCTGAAACCGTAATTCTACATCAAAATCCATTCGACAAATTTACGGTAATTAAGTGAATGCTTATCAGAAATCAATCAATCAAAATATGTATCTTCGAGAAAAAAAGAAAGGTCATGAAAAAAATTGCAGGTATTTGTTTTGTCTTGAGTGGTTTATTCATTCTAGGTTCATGTGGAGGGAATGATGAAGCGACTTCAGTTGAAAAAAAGTATACGTATTCTTACAATCCAGAAAGTTCAATTTTGGAATGGACAGCATTTAAGTTTACGAACAGAACAGGTGTGAAAGGAACGTTCAATGAAATAAATATTTCGGGTGTTTCGGAAACAAACGATAAAAAAGAATTGGTTGAATCGTTAGGGTTTAATATTCCAACTAAAACGGTTGAAACAAACGATCCGGGGAGAAATGCCAAAATTGCTGAATTCTTTTTCGCGGCAATCAATACGGATGTGATTGAAGGAAAAGTGATCAAATTGAAAGATGATGGTGGAGCAGAGGTGATGATTAAAATGAATGGAATTGAAAAAACAGTTGTTGGGGAATACATATTGTCTGATACTCAGTTTTCATTCAACGCAAAGATCGATGTTGCGAATTGGAACGGTGAAAATGGAATTGTTGCCTTGAATGAACAATGTGTTGCAAACCATACAGGAGAAGACGGAATCCTCAAATTATGGTCGGAAGTGGAATTGTCATTTACGACGGTATTCAACAGAAAAGAAGTCAAAGAATAACTTATTAAGAGTTCTTCCTTAATATCATTCTAAAAAGAACCTTCAGCCTTGGAGGTTCTTTTTGTATTTTGTGCCCATGAATTTTGTTGATGTCTTGTTGATCATTCCTTTGTTGTATTTCGCATACAAAGGATTCAAAAATGGATTAATCATAGAAGTCTTTACGCTTTTGGCTTTGTTAGTAGGAATTTATGCTGGCATTCACTTCTCTGACGGAACAGCTAAGATGATGAAAGAAAATTGGGGCATGACTTCTGATTACTTGCCTGTTATTGCGTTCACACTGACATTCTTGGCTGTAGGAGCGATGGTGTTTTTTGGCGGAAAATTCTTGGAAAAAGTAGTTGACATCACAGGGTTGAGTATTGCCAATAAAATGGGAGGAATTGCATTTGCAATCATCAAAGGCGGATACATCTTAAGTGTATTGATTGTGTTGATTGAATCTTATGATGAAAAAGGGGATTTTGTCAATGAAGAAACGAAAACAAACTCACTGTTGTATGTTCCTGTCAAAAATTTATCCATAACCACAATTCCACATTTACAGGAAAGTACCATCTTCTTGAAGAATGAATGGCAAAGTGAAGCCGATAGCACTGGAATCACAATCGACGATTTATTGCGCGCGAAAGAAGTGGCCGACAGCTTAGGAATCGATGCGAATGATGTAATGGAATTGAAGCATTTGCATGATTCGTTGCAAATATCAAAATAGTAGGGCAAAATTAGAATTGAAGGAAAATCCGCAATTACTAATTCGAAATCCGCAATCAACTTTAGTCGTTCAACTTCAATACCGCTAAAAACGCTTCTTGAGGAATCTCTACACGACCAACTTGTCGCATTCTTTTCTTTCCTTCTTTCTGCTTTTCCAATAACTTACGTTTACGAGAAATATCTCCTCCGTAACATTTTGCAGTTACATCTTTACGCAATGCTTTGATTGTTTCACGGGCAATAACTTTTGCTCCAATTGCCGCTTGAATTGGAATTTCGAATTGTTGTCTTGGAATCAATTCTTTCAATTTGATACAGATGCGTTTCCCTAAATCAAAAGCATTGCTTCGGTGAACAAGTGCTGATAATGCATCAACAGCTTCTCCATTCAACATTACATCCATGCGAATCAAATCTGATTTTTTGTATCCTGTTGGATGATAATCAAAGGATGCATATCCTCTTGAAACTGTTTTCAAACGATCATAGAAGTCAAAGACAATTTCACCCATTGGCATTTCGAAAGAAAGCTCCACACGATCTTGTGTCAAATACACTTGATTGGTCAATTCACCACGTTTCTCGATACACAAGGTCATGATTTGTCCAACATACTCAGACTTTGTGATGACCTGTGCTTTAATGTATGGTTCCTCAATTCGGTTCATACCTGATGGATCTGGCAATTCCGAAGGGTTGTTGACAATTTTCTCCACATCAGGAGTTTTGTTCATGTAAGCTTTGTAGGAAACGTTTGGCACAGTTGTAATCACTGTCATGTTGAACTCACGCTCCAATCGTTCCTGAATAATTTCCATGTGCAACATTCCTAAGAATCCACAACGGAATCCAAAACCTAATGCAGCAGATGATTCTGGTTCAAACACCAAGGATGAATCATTCAATTGCAATTTCTCCATAGAATAACGCAATTCTTCATAATCTTCCGTGTCAACAGGATAGATTCCAGCAAATACCATTGGTTTAACATCCTCAAATCCTTTGATACTTTCATTTGTAGGGCGATCAAATGAAGTAATAGTATCTCCAACTTTAACTTCCGAAGCTTTTTTGATTCCAGAAATGATGTAACCAACATCGCCTGCTTTGACCTCGTTCTTTGCTACCATGTCCATCTTCAAAATACCGACTTCATCTGCATGATAGGATCCGCCAGTATTCATGAATTTGATTTTCTCTCCTTTTTTGATTACCCCATTTTTTACTCGGAAATAAGCAATAATTCCGCGGAAAGAGTTGAACACTGAATCAAAAATCATGGCTTGTAAAGGAGCGCTTTCGTCTCCAGTAGGCGCCGGAATTCTGTTGATTACAGCCTCCAAAATTTTATCAACTCCTAATCCAGTTTTGCCAGATGCAGGAATAATGTCTTCTTGTTTACAACCAATTAATTCAATGATTTGATCTGAAACTTCTTCAGGCATCGCACCTGGTAAGTCCATTTTATTCAGAATAGGAATGATTTCCAAATCGTGTTCTAAGGCCAAATAAAGATTTGAAATCGTTTGAGCTTCAATTCCTTGTGATGCATCTACAATCAACAATGCCCCTTCACACGCTGCGATGGAACGAGAAACTTCGTATGAAAAGTCTACGTGACCTGGAGTGTCAATCAGGTTAAGAACATATTCTGTCCCTTCAAACTTGTAATTCATTTGAATGGCGTGAGATTTTATGGTGATTCCACGCTCGCGTTCCAAATCCATATTGTCCAATGCTTGTGCTTGCATGTCACGATCTGCAATCGTTCCAGTTGTTTGCAATAAACGGTCAGCTAATGTGCTTTTACCGTGATCAATATGGGCAATAATGCAAAAATTACGTATGTTTTTCATAAATGTCTTTAAATGTTTTGCTTTTAGGGACTAAAAACAATGTGCAAAAGTACGGCAAAAAATTGTTTTTACTGACATTCGAAAGAAAACTCCTGAAATGTAAAAGAGGAAAGTAAAAACTCTCCTCTTTTGCATTACCTAAACTACTACTACTACTTATGAAAACTAACTCTTACTTGTGATAGATTCATTTCAAATTGTGTGCCAACTTTTATGAATCTTACAACTAAAACGTTGTCTATTATAAAAAACGAGTGATTTATTGGTTTATTATGCGTTTGCAATTTTTTAACATTCATTCACATATGAAAGCAGAGCTTTCAAGTGAAAAGGGAAGAGTGAAAAGGGAAAAGTGAGGTGCTGGTTGGATTTCAAGTTGAGTTGAAGAAACAAAATAATACGACATTAAAGGAAAATAGTAAATGGTCGTACGAGATAGATCTACTAAAATAGAAAAGAGAGAAACTAGCGTTCCTCTCTTTTCTATTACCTAACCTAAACTACTACTACTTATGAAAACTAACTCTTACTTATGATGGTGCGTTCAATTGAGAATCAATATTTAGTACACCTCTAACTAATTGTTAAAACAAAGGTAAGGCAACTTTTTTGATTATTTACTATGCGCGCATAAATTTTAACATGCTTTAACAATCCACAAATGCGAGTAAAATTGGACTCCTACAAGAATCATCAGGTTCAGAAATTGACACAACCTTGTAGTGTAACAAACATTTGATTGTTGAAACAATATTGAATTTTATCCTCGATTCCACTGAAACTTATGGGATTCATTCTTAATTTTACATGAATCATGGGAGCAAAAGCAGAAAAATACAATAAACGTGGAGTTCAAACGAGCTACATCTCAACTGTCATTGGGATTTCACTTGTTTTATTTATGATTGGATTAGTCCTTGGTGGGTCTTTTGCTATCGATACAATTCAAATTCAAGCAAAAGAAAGTTTGCAGGCCGATTTGTTTTTCAATCCTGATTACTCGGAAGCTGATATTAAACAAGTAGAACAAGAATTGAGAAGTTGGGAATACTTCAAAGAAGTGACATTTGTGGATGCCGACCAAGCAATCAAAGAAATAACTGGTTTGGGACAGTCAGATGCAGAAATATTAGATATTTTGGATGGTGAAACACCGATTCCAGCTAATATTTCGTTCAAGCCAAAGGCAAAGTATGCTGATTTGGAAGGAATGGAAATGATTAAGGCCAAATTATTAGAATCCTACCCAGATGAATTGGACGAAGTTTTCTATGATGAATCGAGTGTTGAATCAGTGAATTTAGGGTTCAAACAATTTGTTTACTTATTCGCCGTGGTAGCACTTTTGTTAATCATTGTTGCTGTTGCCATGATCAACAATACTATTCGTTTGGCCTTGTATTCGAAACGATTCACCATTAAAACCATGCAATTGGTTGGAGCAACAGGTCGTTTTATTCGAAAACCATTTTTATATCAATCGATTTTTCAAGGAATTGTTTCGGCTGTGATTGGTTTGGCTTTGCTCATGTTGCTTGTTTACATCATTAATAACTTATTGGAAACTATCGAAATCAGTTTAAGTCTTGAAACATTATTGATTCTTTTTGGAAGCGTCATCTTAATCGGAATCATTATTTCATTCGTTTCAACATGGTTCGCATTGAATAAGTACTTGAGAATGAAAATGGATGATCTTTATTGATTCAAGTGCTTTGCATTCAAGAAAAATTCAACCACTTCGTTATTCAAAGATTGATAGTGTGAATAGGATTATTCATTTTTTAAATCTTTAAATTGTTTTTTGAATCCTTGAATCCTTGAATCCCTGAATCTTTGAATCTTTGAACATTTGAACATTTGAACATTTGAACATTTGAACATTTGAACATTTGAATCCTTGAATATTAGAAACTTTAAATCTTTAAATGTTTTCTGACTCGTCTTATTTTTTTTCAATGATTAACACAATTTTGCAATTAGAATAGATCATTTGTATTAAATTTGAACGCTATGAGTGAAAACAAAACAAATTTCGGATTTAAACCAGAAAATTATCGCTTCCTTTTAATTGGATTAGCAATCAATGTACTTGGTTTTCTATTAATGATTGGTGGAGCTACTGAAGATCCAAATGAATTTCACAAAGACGAATTGTTTAGTACAGTTCGAATTACAATCGCACCTATGTTGATTGTAGCTGGATACATCGTTATTTTGTATTCAATTATGCGCAAAAAGAAAAGTACTTCTTCTGAAGAGTCAAAATCTTAATTTTTACGAATGGATGTTATTCAAGCGATTGTTCTTGCAATCATTGAAGGTTTAACAGAGTTTTTGCCAGTTTCATCAACTGGACACATGATCATTGCTTCCACTTTTATGGGAATCGCTTCAGATGATTTTGTGAAACTATTTACCGTAGCCATACAATTTGGAGCAATCCTTTCTGTTGTGATTGTCTATTTCAAAAAATTCTTTCAATCCTGGAATTTCTACATGAAATTATGCGTTGCGTTTATACCGACAGGAATTATTGGTTTATTGCTTAAGTCGCACATCGATGCTTTACTGGAGAATGTTTGGGTAGTGGCTACTTCCTTATTACTAGGTGGAATAGTATTATTGTTCGTTGATAAATGGTTTGCAAAAAATGAAACAGAAGGGACTGATGAAGTGTCGTTTAAAACAGGTTTCATCATTGGTACCATTCAAAGCATTGCAATGATTCCAGGAGTTTCTCGTTCGGCTGCGACAATTATTGGAGGATTGACGCAAAAGTTGACCCGAAAAGCAGCGGCTGAATTTTCCTTCTTTTTGGCAGTTCCAACAATGGCTGCAGCAACGCTCAAAAGCATGTGGGATGAAAAGGAATTGTTATTGAAATCTTCCAATAATGAAGTGTTGTTATTAGTGATTGGAAATGTCATTGCCTTTATTGTTGCCTACATCGCCATTCGCTCATTCATTTCATATTTGTCGAAACATGGCTTTAAAGTATTTGGATATTACCGAATCATTCTTGGTGCTACATTGATTCTATTGATGTTGTGCGGAATTAACCTTCAAATGGCAGGATGAGTTTAACTGAGTTTGCTCAAGGAAGCACTATTTTAGTAGATAAACCGCTTGGTTGGACTTCTTTTGATGTTGTGAATAAATTGCGTTGGAATTTAAAACAGCGCTTGAAAGTGAAAAACGTAAAAGTTGGTCACGCTGGTACTTTGGATCCTTTAGCTACTGGCTTATTGATTATATGTATTGGAAATCATACTAAGCTGATTGAAGGTATCATGGTTGGTGAAAAGCAATACACTGGAACGATATTGCTAGGAAAGACAACGCCTTCTTACGATTTAGAGACGGAATACGATGCTGAATTTCCAACGGAACACATTACTGCAGATGCTTTAGAAGAAGTGCGAAAATCGTTTTTAGGAGAACAAGATCAAACACCTCCTATTTTTTCCGCGAAACAAATCGATGGAAAGAGAGCATATGATTTGGCAAGAGCTGGAAAAGAAGTTGTCATGAAATCCAATAAAATCACCATTTCGGATTTTCAAATTGATGCCAAGACATTTCCGGAGGTAACATTTGATGTCTCATGCTCGAAAGGAACGTACATCCGATCAATTGCCTATGACTTCGGTCAAAAACTGCAATCTGGTGGAACACTTATTGAGTTACGCAGAGTGCGTTCTGGCGACCAAAATATTGCAGATGCAAAGCAAGTTGATGAGTGGATTGAATTTATTCAAAACTCTCCGCTTTAAAACAGCCTAAATTTTTGTAACTTTGCATTCTTTTTTAAAAAAATTACATTTTAAGTTATTGTACAATGAATAAAATGAAACTTTCCGAATTCAGTTTCGACTTACCAGAAGAGTTAATAGCAGAATATCCAAGTGAAAACCGCGACGAAGCGAAATTGATGGTGTTGCACCGTAAAGACGGGAAAATTGAACATAAATTGTTTAAGGACATCGTGAATTACTTCGGTGAAGGGGATGTAATGATCATGAACAATACTCGCGTTTTTCCAGCAAGAATGTATGGAAATAAGGAGAAAACAGGTGCAAAAATCGAAGTTTTCTTATTGCGTGAATTGAACCGTGAAAGTTTATTGTGGGATGTATTGGTAGATCCAGCAAGAAAAATCAGAATTGGAAATAAATTGTATTTCGGCGATGATGAATCATTGGTTGCTGAGGTAATTGACAATACAACTTCGAGAGGAAGAACATTGCGTTTCTTATTTGATGGAACTTACGAGGAATTCAAAGCGAAGATTACAGAATTAGGTGAAACACCACTTCCAAAATACATCAAGCGTTCTGTTGAGCCAGAAGATGAAGAAAGATATCAAACTATTTTCGCCAAAGAAGAAGGAGCTGTAGCGGCACCGACTGCAGGATTGCATTTCTCTCGTGAATTGTTGAAGCGTTTGGAATTGAAAGGAGTGAATTTTGCTGAAGTGACTTTACACATTGGATTAGGAACTTTCCGTCCGGTAGAAGTAGAGGACTTAACAAAACACAAAATGGATTCTGAGCAAGTAATCATTTCTCAGAAATGTGCTGACATCGTGAATGAAGCAATTGGACAGAAAAAACGTGTATGTGCCATTGGAACAACGTCAATGCGTTCTATTGAAACATCTGTTTCTACTGAAGGAACATTGAAGCCGTTTGATGGTTGGACAAATAAATTTATTTTCCCTCCATACGATTTTAGCGTTGCAAACTGTATGGTGACAAACTTCCATACGCCATTGTCAACTTTGTTAATGATGATTTCAGCCTTTGCTGGTCACGAATTAATGATGGAAGCTTACAAACAAGCAATCGAACAAAAATATAAGTTCTACTCTTACGGTGACGCGATGTTGATCTTATAAGAGTTAAGACTCAAAATTTAAGACCTGATTTTGGAACGATGCAAATCGAATTCGAAATCAGGTTTTTTTGTGGAATAATTTCTCAAAATATATCCATCATCCAATATTATATCTTCCTTCAGTCCTAAAGTCCTAAAGTCTTATAGTCCTAATGTCTATTTCACAAATCGAAACTTCAGAATACACCATATCGCTCTAAATCCGTCTTTCCAGCCAATTTTTTTCCCTTCTTCGTATGTTCTACCGTAATAAGAGATTCCAACTTCGTAAATTCTAATTTTTTTGACACGTGCTAGTTTAGCGGTGATTTCTGGCTCAATTCCAAATCGGCGTTCAGTGATTTTAATGTCTTTTGCAATGGATGCGCGAATCAATTTATAGCATGTTTCCATGTCTGTTAAATTCAAGTTCGTCATCATGTTGGATAAACGTGTCAACATTTTGTTACCAATCGAATGCCAGAAAAACAAGATGCGATGTGGATGATGTCCCACAAAACGTGAACCATATACAACATCTGCATTGTCCATAAATACTGGTTTCAATAATAAGTTGTATTCATGTGGGTCGTATTCTAAATCTGCATCTTGAACGATGAGGTAATCTCCAGTACACTCTTGAATGGCTCTATTAATAGCAGCTCCTTTCCCCATGTTTTTTGGTTGCGAAAAGAATTGAATGTCCATTTCTGGATGTTCTACCATATACGCTTCAACTCTTTCAACGGTTTTGTCTTTAGAGCAGTCATTGACAATCACAATCTCTTTGCTAATTCCATCAGGAAGAACTACTTCGTTTACTTTATCAAGGATTACTTGGATGGTGGCTTCTTCGTTGTAAGCTGGAATTAATATCGAAAGTTTATCAAATTTCATTGTGTAGATTTATTAGCACAAAAATAGTTTTTTTCTTGAATAACAAAAGTGTCTGAAACAATGTTCGGATTTTAAACGGACAAGACATTAATTTAGTATTTTTGCACCGCAATATTCAAGATTCCCATTTCATCATGATTGGTAAGAAAATTAAAGCATATCTCATTTTTACGAAATTTCGTCTATCAGCACTCGTTGTTATTTCGGCACTCTCAGGTTACCTTTTTAACGGCGGTCACGATGGTTGGGAAATATTCTTACTATTGGTTGGAGGTTCATTGGTGACAGCAGCGTCAAACGGTTCTAATCAAATCTGGGAAAAAGACCTAGATATTTTGATGAAGAGAACGGCAGGTCGACCATTGCCTCAAAAAGAAATGAATTTAAACGAAGCCTATGCCGTTGTATTCATTACGCTTGTGGTTGGAATGTACATGTTGTATTCCATTAATATGTATTCTGCCTTGCTTGGTTTTTCAGCATTTGTTTCCTACGTGTTCATTTATACACCAATGAAACGAGTTTCTTCATGGGCAGTTTTTGTTGGAGCCTTTCCTGGTGCAATTCCACCAATGTTAGGTGCTATTGCTGCGAGCGGAGAATTCTCATTGGTTCCTGGAATATTGTTTTTCGTTCAATTTGTGTGGCAATTCCCTCATTTTTGGGCAATTGCTTGGGTTGCTTTTGATGATTACGAAGCAGGAGGATTTTCATTGTTGCCTTCCAAAACTGGTAGATCGAAGAATTCCGCTTTTCAGATTATGATTTACTCTTTGATTTTGATTCCTTTTAGTTTGATGCCATGGATTTTGGGTTGGACAGGAATCATTTCCTTGGTCTTAGCAACCATACTTGGAGCCTTGTTCTTTTTGTATTCTTACAAGTTGTTTTTGTCATGCGATACAAAAGATGCACGTAAGTTAATGTTTGCATCTTTCCTATATTTACCAATCATGCAATTCTTATATGTGTTTGATCGCACACCAGAATTTATAGAAACATTTATTCGATAATGAAAGAGTCCTACGAAAATGAATTGACACCAGATGTCAAAGAAAAGCTAAAAAAGAACCTCGTTTACATTGGTATCATTAGTATCGTAATGCTTTTTGGTGGGTTGACATCGGGATACATCGTGTCAATGAGTGATAATTTTTGGTTGAAATTTCCTTTTCCTCAACCATTCATTACCAGCACCATATTAATTGGAATTAGCAGTATTACGTTCATTTTAGCAGTTCGATTTGCGAAACAAAATAAAATGACGATGTTGAAGGTTTCAATGGCAATCACTATGCTATTGGGGATCGGTTTTGTTTACAATCAGTTCAAAGGATATGGAGAATTGGTCGACAATGGAATTTACTTTAGTAGCAACCGAATCATGGTCAATGAAGGTCGCTATGGAGATTATTTCTCCTTGAAAGTGAATGGCAATCATTTAATTGTAGATGGAAATGATTATTTCTTGGAAGGAAAAGAAGTTACGCCAACTCAAAAAGAGAAAATTTCCCAATTTGCGGCTCAATTCATCGAAGCTGATGCATTGCATGGATTAAAAAAAGTGACCAATTATGGGAATGATTTTGTGTTGCTGTATAAAGATGAGCCATTAACATTGTTGAATGAAAACTTAATGAAGCCGGATGGTGAAGTTCTAAAAAATCATGATTTGTACCGCTTGAAATACTTCGCTTACCATTTGAAAGACGGACGAGGAGATTTTTACATCAGAGGGAAGTTTGGAAAGGATTTTCAGGTTTACTTTAAAAATGAGGAGTTGAGTTATAAGGATCGTTCTTTGTACAAAGGGAATCAAAAACTCAATGCTTATTTGCAAAATAGTGCAATGGATGCACCTGATACAGCTTCTTCCTATTTATATGTATTAACATTTTTACATTTGTTACACATTATCGTAACAATTTTGTTTATGATAAAAACTGTAACATATTCTTTTTCAGGTAAATATAATTCAGAAGACAACTTAGGATTAAGAGTAACTGGAATTTTCTGGCACTTTTTAGGACTATTGTGGCTCTTTTTGTTGCTATTTTTACTTTTTATTCATTAAACTTGCATAAAAAAAATTACGATGGCTGGACACGCTTCTAAACAAATTGACTCGGCAACTCTTTGGGGAGGGAAAATTTCTCCTTTTAGCACGAGTTATGGAAAATTGATGATGTGGTTTTTCTTAGTATCGGATGCTTTGACATTCGGTGGACTACTTGTTGCTTACGGTTTTACAAGACACGATTTCTTAGGTGCTTGGCCGATTGGTGAGGAAACTTTCCACTCAATGCCTTTCCTTTCTGGAAATTATCCGTTGATGTATGTTGCATTGATGACATTTATCCTGATTGTTTCTTCAGTAACAATGGTATTGGCTGTTGAGGCTGGACATAGAATGGATCGCAAAGGAGTAACGAAATGGATGATTGCAACGATTATCGGTGGTTTCTTTTTCCTTGGTTCTCAAGCTTGGGAGTGGTCACACTTTATCCACGGTTCTAAATTTGGAAAAATTGAATTAGCTGACGGTTCTAAAGCAATTGTTCACGCTAAATCTTTTGGTGAAATCAAAAACTTTACTGTTGTAACAGCAGGACATCACCACAAAAAAGGAGATGTGATTACAGAAAAAGACATGGATTTGTTGCACGAATACCAACATGCTGCTGCTGCTGGACATATTCACAACGATGAAATTACCTTACACGACGGGTCGATTGCATCTATTTCACAAATGGCTCACGAAGACATTGAGTTGATTATTAAAGAAGATGGGGCTAAAAACAAGATTGGAGATAAAATTGAAGGAGCTGAAGCTGCTAAAATTTATTCAGAAGTAATCAATTCTGGTGAAGCTAATCGTGTTATTTATGGTGCGAACCTTGAAAGAAACGAATACGGTCCTTCTCAATATGGACAATTCTTCTTCTTCATTACAGGTTTCCACGGATTCCACGTATTCTCTGGAGTTTTGATTAACATTATTATTTTGTTAGGAGTAATGAGAGGATTGTATCACAAACGTGGTCACTATGAAATGGTTGAAAAAACTGGTTTGTACTGGCACTTTGTCGATTTAGTTTGGGTATTTGTATTTACCTTCTTCTACTTAGTATAATTAAAAAAGAATTGTTGTTATGGAAAGAGATGACATTATAGAATACTCGTTAGACGCGCACCACTCAGAAGAGCAAGGTAAAGTTATTCGCAAGAAAATATTTAAAGTAACTGCTATTCTTACAGCAATTACTATCCTAGAAGTTGTTGTTGGAGCTTATTGGGGAAGAGCAACATCTCATGGTTGGACTTGGGAATCAATTAAGTTGGGATACATCATCCTTACATTGATTAAAGCAGGATACATCGTATTGAGTTTTATGCACTTGGGAGATGAGAAGAAATCTTTGAAATATATGATTTTAGTACCTTATTTCATTTTCATGGCATACTTGATTTTCATCCTATTAACAGAGGCATTAGCAGTTGGTAGTGCTTGGGAAACTTACGGAGGATAATTTAATTTTAGCATAATGGCTAGTAAAAATACTGCCGGACGAATGAAAGGAATATATGCATTATTACTTTTATTTGGTCCGGCTATTTTATTGATATTCATTTCTACCCGAGGATGTGAACATAAGTTCAGAGAATTGGATGATTATGGAAAAGGTACAAACTATTCGTTCGTTGATGCTTATGGAAAGAAGTATACCCAAAAGGACTTTAAGGACAATGTGGTCATCATCACTACCATTCAAGAAACATGTCCTGATAGCTGTGGAATTTCTTTATGGAGCTTTGAGAGATTGGTTTATCAAGACATCGCACGTAAGAAAACAGATAAGGGTAGCGTAAAAATCATTTCTTTCGCAACAGATATAAACGGTAATCCCGTAACTGATTTAAGTAATTTAAAATTGTTGTTGGAATCAGAAGTTGTAGAATACGATCCCTCCATTTGGATGTTAGCTGCAGGCGATAGCAAAGAGATTTTTAATTTGACACACAATGATGTGAATCTTCTTGAAAAAGGAGACCAATATTATGGTAGAGAAGCGTTTCAAGAATTAATGCTATTGTTTGATAAGAAGAATCACCTGAGAATGGTTTTAAATGGTCACACAGAAGGAATGGTTCGAAAGATGAAGGAACACGTTTCTTTATTAAAGAAAGAGGAGGACAAGGAAAATGCAAAAGCAAAGAAATAGCAGGTTTGGCATTGTAATAATTGCATTGACTTGCATTATAGTGAATGCCTGTGGTGATGACGTGAAACAAGAGCGTGTATTGCCAATCGTTGGGGAACGAGACGTTGAATACAAAATTGTTGATGGAGAAGAAGTCGTTGATACCATTTATCATCATGTTCCTGAGTTCAGGTTTTTGAACCAAGACTCTGTCATGATTGATTCCAAAGAGTTGAAAGGAAAAGTATGGATTGCTGATTTCTTTTTCTCAAATTGCCCATCGATTTGTCCACCAATGACCACCAATATGAAACGGTTGAGTTTGATGACCAAAGACTTGTCAAAGCACATTCAATTCTTAAGTTTTTCTATTGACCCTAAACGTGATCATCCAACGCGCTTGCGTGAATACATACAATTGAATGGTATTGAAGCTACTAATTGGTATTTCTTTACAGGTGATCAGGAAGCAACACATCTATTAGCCAAAGAGTTTTTTAATGGTGCGGAACAAAACAATGATATTCCAGGTGGTTTTGGACATACTCCTTATTTTGCGTTAGTCGACCACGAAGGATTGGTGAGAGGTGTTTACGATGGAACAGATTCGGAAGCAGTTGATCGATTAGAAAAAGATGTACGAAAATTATTGAAGTATGAATACAACGTTGAAGGATCCGTCCAAAATTAAGCAAGCGAGAACATTAATTATTATCGCATCTATTGCCATTCCTGTTGTAGTGGCTGTGTTGTTTAAAGTGAAAATCGCAGATGTTGACTTAACCTTTTTACCAGCAGTATACGCTACAATTAACGCTGTTACAGCGGTGTTATTAGTGGCTGCTCTCATTGCAATTAAACAAAAGAACAAAATGCTTCACCGAGCGTTAATCCGCTTTTCTTTATTGTTGTCGTTGTTGTTTTTAGTATGCTATGTTGCCTATCACATGACATCAGAGTCGACTTCTTATGAAGGAGCATATCCAATGATTTACATTCCAATATTGATCTCTCACATCTTTTTAAGTGTTGCTGTTGTTCCGTTGGTACTCTTTACTTATTTATTTGCATGGCAAGGAGATTTTGAACGCCATAAGAAGTGGACGCGTTTCACATGGCCAATTTGGTTCTATGTTGCCGTTTCGGGTGTGATTGTGTATTATATGATTTCACCGTTCTACGGAAGATAAAATAAAAAAAGGTTCTAAGTAATTAGAACCTTTTTTTATGTGTGATGAAAATTATTTCAAGTTCTTTGAAATGTATGCGCCAAACATTTTTCCGGCTTTTGCATACGATTCTGAAATACGCGTGCTAGTGTCAAAATCCATTCCCATAGCTTGCGCTCCTGGTACTTTTTGTTGAACGAATTTCGCAATTACCTTGTCTGTCCCTGTTTCAACAAAGATGTATTCAAAATTAACACTTGCTGGTTTGCTTGTGATACCAATGTTAAATCCTGGCTCAGTAAATGTTGTTTTCACAATCAATGTGTATTTTGCATTTGTTTGATTTCGTGCTCCACTTACACCTGCTTTTTCAGCATATTTATTAAAAAGCTCTTCGAATTTTGGATGATAAACACGTTCTCTTGAACCTATCCAACTTTCTTTCCATTTGTCTCCACGACCAGCTTCATCAGCATTGTATTCTTCCACTTTTTTATTAACGTACTCTTCTTCTGTTTTAAATTTCCCTACTCCCATTTCAGAGTATTCGTATTCGATGTTAATGGAAGGTGCTGATGCCAAAAATGATAGATCTCCTTCTACCTTGACGATTTTTTGTGCTAAGGTAATTGATGTTGCCGCAATAAATACAAGCGATAATGCAATTTTTGAAAGTTTCATGTAGTTGATTTTAAATAAATTAATTAAAATCAAATATAGAAAAGTATTGCAATGATTCCTATTCGTCAAATGTCGTATTTAAGCAAAAAGCACCTTTGAAACTGCTTGAGCTGTTGCATCCCAACTAAATTGCTTAGATCGTTCCAATCCTTTTCGACTCAATTCTTCGCGTAAATTGGAATCACTATTTAATTGGGTCAATGCAACTTTTATAGCATCTACATCGAAAGGATCGCAATATACTGCTGCGTCACCGGCAACCTCTGGTAAAGAGGTTAAGTTTCCTGACAAAATTGGTGTTCCGCAACGCATGGCTTCAACCAACGGAATTCCAAATCCTTCAAAGTAGGGAATATATGTAAACAGTTTTGCTGCAGCCATCACTTTTGCTAGTTCATCTAAACTCAAATGGCCTGTGAAGCGAATATCTTTTTTTAAATGTTTGGGAATAGCATCACTGAACGTAGCATTTTCCCACATTGCCTCGCCAACTATGACCAATTTTTCGCTTGCTTTCGTTTCTTCCTTGAATCGAACAAATGCTTCTAACAATCGTTTTACATTTTTTCTAGGGTGTATTGCACCTACAAAAAGAAAATAAGGTGAATCATCCGTGAATTGATTTCGGACTTTTTCTTTTTCTATTGCATCAATTGGTCTGAAAGCATCGGAAACACCATTCCAAATAGCATGAACTTTTGCAGGTTCAACACCGTACGTTTTTACAATATCATTCTTGGAATAGTTGGAAACTGTGATGATTTCTTTCGCTTTGTTTGCAAACTTTGGAAAAAAATGGCATAAATATTTTCTAGCACGCCTTGGAATGTCTTGTGGATAATGTTCAAAGTTTAAATCATGAATGACCCCAATTTGCTTCACTGCTGATCCTAAGGACAAATAACCATCGGGAGAAAAGAACAAATCAATCTTGTGCTTTTTCAATGCACGCTTCACCGACCATTCAAACCAGATATAAAATAATGTTGGATGACGTGCAGGCGGGTTCAACACAATAGGAGTCACATTGCTGCCAAAAACAAATCGTTGGTCGTATTTCCGATCGAAGAAAAAGTAAAATTCATGCTCGGGATGCATTTCCACCAATCGCTTTGATACTTCATAAGTGTACCAACCAAATCCTTCCATTTTGGAGTTCAGTAAAAAACGTGTATTGATGGCAATTCTCATTGTTAAAACTGCAGGATATAATTTGTTGCTTTTTCTTTGCCAATTGTTGTGGCAGGACCATGACCACAATAGACAGTTGTATCCTCAGGAAGTTGAAACATGGTTTCAATAATTGACTTCTTCAAAATATCAAGATCTCCGCCAGGTAAATCGACGCGACCAAAACTTCCACTGAACAATACGTCGCCATTAATGACAAACTTGTTTTCAGCATTGTAAAACACCACATGTCCAGGTGCGTGTCCAGGTGTGAAAAAGACATCAAAACTCAATGTGCCAAACTCCAATGTTTCACCGCCTTTTAACAGCTTAGTTGCTTCTGGAGAAGGAGTGTAATGTTCAAAACCATAGACATGTGCATAATTTTGGACTGAAGCCAATGTCACACAATCATCTTGATGCAAATACAAATCAACTCCGAATTTTTTCATCACAAATGCGTTTCCTAAAACGTGATCAATGTGTGCATGTGTGTTCAACAATGCATGAACGGTCAATTGATTGTCCTCAATAAATTGTGACAATAATTCTTCTTCTTGTTTTTCATAGCATCCGGGATCAATGATTACGGCATCTCCTGCTTCTGAATAAACGACATATGTGTTTTCTTGGAATCCGTTAAAAGTAAACGGTTGTACATTCATTTTCATAGTTTAAAGTTAAATTTTTCCCAGCGAATTCAAGACATTTTCTTTATTTTTAAACTAGGCATCGTTTTTGAAAGAACAAAACATATATTTGCAAAAAAATAAGAATATGAAGTACATAGCTATAATTATTGTTGGATTGGTATTGGCTTCTTGTGGTAAGAAGGTTGCATACACAAATCAATTAAGAGATGAGTTTGGATTGGAATCAACTCAAACAATTAAAAAAGTGCAGTTCTTTACTTCACAAACCATGATTTTAGTTCGAAGCAAAGAATCTGGTTCCACAGGTACGGCTCAAGATGGTGCCTTGGTAACAAATAAAAACAAAGAAGAGGATAGAATTACCATTCAGGCACAAACTCCATGTGTTTTTGAAGAATTTACGGAATCTGGTGAAGTTGTTATTCGCTTTGAAGTTGGTGTTGGTAAAACTTTAGCTTTTGGTTTAAGACAACAATCAGAAACTGGTAAATACTATTTAGTGGCTAAATGGGACATGAATAAAGGTGGAGAGTTGACATACGGAAATGAATTGTACACTGTTTCATCGTCAGCTGGGAATACCTATTTGATGGTAAAAATTAAAAACCTTCAGAAAACGAAACGAAAAGATAGAGTCGTTAAAGGAATGAAAGTTTAATAAAAATACTAAGCCGTTCTTTTAGAGCGGCTTTTTTGGTTATTTTAATTAACACAGAATTAATACTAGTTGTCGTAAATTTTGATTCTTTTGCGAAATGGAATTCATCAATCGTGAGTTAAGTTGGTTATCTTTTAATGAACGCGTCTTACAAGAGGCCTTGGATGCACGTAATCCTATTATTGAAAGAATGCGTTTTCTTGGGATTTATTCGAATAATTTGGATGAATTCTTCCGTGTTCGAGTAGCGAATATCCGTAGAATGATTCTTGTCAAAGATAAATTTGTACAAGGATTTGATGGTTCACCAAAGGAATTGTACAATGAAATCCGCGCAGTTGTTTTGCGTCAGCAAAAGCAGTTTGATCTTGCCTACCAAAAGATTTTGAAAGAATTAGGAGCTCATTCCATTTTTCATATTCAAGAAAATCAACTTTCTGAGAGTCAGACAGCTGAATTGAAGCAGTTTTTCAATTTGAAACTGAAACACTCTATTGTTCCTATATTGCTGAACAGCAAAACAAGCTTTCCAAGATTGAAAGATTCGGGAATTTACTTGGCAATCAAAATGTACAATGAGAAAGCGAAGAAAGTCAAATTTGCTTTAATCAAAATTCCTTCAGGTTTTTCACGCTTTTATTTAATGAAAGATGAAGAAGGACAAAAAGTTATTTTGCTAGATGATATCATCCGATTGAACCTAGATGCCATTTTTTCGATTTTTGTGTATGAAAAGATTGAAGCGTTTACCTTTAAGTTTAGTCGCGATGCAGAGCTCAATTTAGAAGATGAACTGTCTGCTACACTCAAAGAAAAGATTGAAAAAAGCATAAAATTAAGAAAGAAAGGGGCTCCTGTTCGATTTGTTTACGACGAAGAAATGCCACCTGATTTGCTTGCCTATTTATTAGAGCATTTGAATTTGGAGTATGGAGTCAATACCATTGCGGGCGGACGATACCATAACTTTAAAGATTTCATGTCATTTCCTGATTTTGGAAATCCAGAATTTGTATACGAGCCATTGCCGCCATTAAATCATCCAGAATTAGAAGGGCAACACAGTTTGATGAAGAAAATCTTAAAACAAGATGTTCTCATTCATTTTCCTTATCAGCGATTTGATTATGTTGTTGATTTAATTCGCGAAGCAGCAATTGATCCTAAAGTAAGAGAAATTAAAATCAATGTTTACCGAGTAACGCAAGATTCACAAGTGTTGAATGCCTTGGTGAATGCCGTGAGCAATGGAAAGCAAGTGACCGTTTTTCTTGAATTGTTGGCGCGTTTTGATGAAGAAAACAATTTGTATTGGTCCAACCGATTAAAAGAAAATGGAGCAAAAGTTTTGCATGGAAGTTCCGAACTAAAAGTGCATTCGAAATTGATTCAAATCACTCGAATGAACGCGAATAAAAAGCAATACATAACGTATGTTGGAACGGGTAACTTTCATGAGCGAACTGCAAAAATATATGGTGATTTAGGATTGATCACTGCCAATGAGGAAATTGGTGATGAAGTGGCAAAAGTGTTTCACATGTTAGAAACGAATACCTATAATCGCCGTTTCAAAACCTTGCTCGTTTCTCCGATGAATACACGGAAGCGAATCATTGATATGATTGACAATGAAATCAATTGCGTTAAAAAGGGAGGGAAAGGACAAATTTGGATCAAACTCAATAATTTGACCGATCCAGAGTTAATTCGAGCTCTGTACAAAGCAAGTAGAGCTGGAGTTAAAATCGATATGATTATCCGAGGAATTTGTTGCTTAGTCCCAGGAGTCGTGAATCAGTCAGAAAACATCCGTGTGTTTAGTATCGTCGATCGATTTTTGGAGCACGCTCGCATCATGAAATTTTCAAACAATCAGAAACCAGTATATTATCTAGCAAGTGCTGATTGGATGGAGCGCAATTTGGACAAACGAATTGAAGTGGCATGTCCAATTATTGACCCGAAGATTCAAAAAGAGATTGATAAAATTTTAGAATGTCAGCTGAAAGGAAATGTAAAAACACGCATCATTGGTCGCTTGCAAAAAAATAAATACCGAAAAGATGAGCGTGCACCTTTTCATACGCAAATAGAATTGTACAATTTCTATAAACGTTTAATGGAAGGGAAGCAGAATTGATTACATAGAAATTTCCACATCGTGAATTTCTTCAATTTCTAAGGTTTCTTGTTTTTGTTTCATGGCATAAATCATGTAGCCAAAAAGGCCTAAAATCAGCAGGACATAAAAAAGAGTTTTCAATAAATACCATCGGTTAAACCGCGATAAACGATTACTTTGTAAATCAATTTTTGATCTCTCCTCCATTACTCGAAAATAACGCAAATTATTTTAACTTTGTTTCAATGTCACAAAAGAAAAACATTCTTGTTACAGGTGGAGCCGGTTATATTGGTTCTCACACAGTGGTTGCCTTGATTGAGAATGGCTTTCATCCTGTTATTGTGGATGATTTTAGAAATTCAGAACGTGATGTTATTGAGCGACTAAAAAAAATCACTGGGGAAGAAATTTCTTATTATTCCATTGATATTTGCGATAAAGAGCTTTTGAGGACATCTTTGGCTGGAATTCAATTTGATGGCGTTATTCATTTTGCTGCTTACAAAGCTGTTGGTGAATCGGTCAATCTTCCTTTAAAATATTACCAGAATAACATCATTGGAATCGTAAACATTTTAGAATGGTGTCAAGAAAATAAGGTTGATAATTTTGTTTTTTCATCTTCTTGTACGGTGTATGGTCAGCCAAAAAATGGTTTTGTAGTTGATGAATCTGTTGAAATTGTTAAGTCAAACTCTCCTTACGGTACGACGAAAATAATGGGTGAACAGATTTTGCAAGATGTTCATCAAAGCAAAGTTGATTTGAAAACAATGTGCTTGCGTTATTTCAATCCAGTTGGAGCTCATCCTTCAGGTTTGATTGGCGAATTGCCGATTGGGAAACCAACGAATTTATTGCCATTTGTCACTCAAACAGGCATCGGGATTCAAGATGAGTTAGTCATTTTTGGAAACGATTATCCAACAGAAGACGGAACGTGCTTGCGCGATTTTATCCATGTATCTGATTTAGCAAATGCACATGTTAGCGCCTTGAATTATTTAATGGCGCAAGATAAATCGTTGATTGAATTTGTGAACATTGGAACAGGAAAAGGTTCTTCTATGATGGAAGTCATTGAAACTTTTGAACGCGTTTCAGGAGTAAAATTGAATTGGAGATTTGGAGAACGAAGAAAAGGAGACGTAGTCGCTATTTTTGCCAATGCAGAAAAAGCGCTTCAATTGCTCAATTGGAAAGCACAATATACATTAGAAGATGCCATTCGTGATGCATGGAATTGGGAACAAAAACGAAGTCATGCGCTATAAAATCATTCTACTTTTTTTGGCAATTGGCTTGCAAGCAAGTGCTCAATACGATTCTGAGGGTGAAAATAAATCACGATTCAGACCAGGTATATTTTGGTATTTAACGGGATATCGACCTGCTATTCCTGGGAAAGTAAGAAAATACGATCGCATTATTTTTGATGTGGTTTATTCAGATTGGATGGGCGACAAAAAACCATTCAACAATCATTGGGCTTCGATGGGGTTCAATACCAATGTTTTATTTGACATTCCATTGGCTCCAAAAAACACTGTTTCACTTGGAATTGGACTTTGCTATGGTTTCCATACGATTCGACACAATAAAAATGTCACGGTTGATCCTTCCAACTCTTGGACAATGATTTCAGACTCTGCAATGAATTCAGCATTGCAAAAATCTAGTTTTGTTGGACATAATTTCTCCATTCCAATTGAATTGCGTTTCAGAACGGAAGGATGGAAACATTTTAAAGTTCATTTAGGCGGTAAAATTGGCCTTGAATCGAATTTCTATGGAAAATTGAAATCCAGTTCGGGTGGAAAATCAGCGCGATTGGACATTCCAGATTTTAATCGTTTGACATATGGAGCTTACGTGCGAATGGGAATGAGAAACTGGGCTGTTTTGGCTTCTTATAATTTTAATCCAATGTTTTCACATTCCAACAGCACAAAGTTGAACATGTTTCAGGTTGGTTTTAGCATTTCATTATTTTAATCCTATTTCATGTTTGTTGATACACACACTCATTTGTTCAGTGATTCGTTTAATGATGATCGTCATGAAGTCGTACAACGAGCAATAGACGCTGGCATTACGAAGTTGTTGTTGCCAAATATTGATGTGTCTAGCATCGAAAAAACATTTCAACTGAGTAAGGAGTTTCCAAATAATTGTTTTCCAATGATGGGCTTACACCCGGGATCTGTTGGTGAGAATGTAAAAGAAGATTTGGCGAAGATTAAAACGGCCTTGTACAATAATAGGTGCGTTGCTGTCGGTGAAATTGGAATGGATTTGTACTGGGATAAGACCTATGTTCAGGAACAAGCAGATGCATTTCGAGAACAAATATCGTGGGCAAAAGAATTAAAATTACCAATCGTCATTCATGCGCGAGAAGCGTTTGATGAAATTTTTGAGATTGTTGATGAACTCAACGATGATACATTGACTGGCGTTTTTCATTGTTTTACAGGAACAGTTGAGCAAGCAAAGCACATTCTAAATTATGGTGGTTTTAAATTGGGAATTGGCGGTGTTGTCACGTATAAAAAGTCAGAGTTGCCTGAAGTTTTAAGCTCTATACCATTGTCTGCTTTGATTTTAGAAACGGATTCACCTTATTTGCCACCAGTGCCATTTAGAGGCAAAAGAAATGAAAGTTCTTATTTGTTGCACATTGCAGAAAAATTAGCCGATATTTATCATGTTTCATTGGCTGAAATTGGAAAAGTGACAAGTCAAAGTGCAGCAGAATTGTTTAACTATGAGTTGATTCATACACAAGAATCAATGAAAGGAACACAAGAATAAACAGAGGAACACAGATAGCAATATACTTGAATTAGATCGTTAATATTGATGCAGACAAAACCCAATGTTTTAATAGTTTACACCGGAGGAACAATCGGTATGATTAAGGACCTGAAAACAGATGAATTGAAGGCCTTTGATTTTAAACACATCTACGAGCATGTTCCGGAATTGCAACGTTTGAATGTGGAACTCACGGCTACCAGCTTTGAGCAACCAGTTGATTCTTCGGAGATAAACAAAGAGCATTGGGCGAGAATGGCTAAAACGGTCTTTGAAAATTATGAACAATACGATGGATTTGTGATACTTCACGGTTCAGATACAATGGCATATACTGCTTCGGCATTGAGCTTCATGTTACAAGGACTAAAAAAGCCAGTTATTTTAACAGGATCACAATTGCCAATTGGTACGATTCGCACCGACGGAAAAGAGAATTTAATTACAGCAATTGAAATTGCCGCAGCCAAAGAAAATGGCGAGTCAATCATTCAAGAAGTGGCAGTATATTTTGAATACTCTTTGTATCGTGGCAATCGATGCTCTAAAGTTTCTGCCAACCAATTTGAAGCGTTTAAATCTCCCAATCACAGTGAATTAGCAATTGCAGGTGTAACAATCAATTTTGCCTATGAGCAGTTATGGAGAACAAAACACTCATTGCCGATTCTTGCGACTCGTATGTCCAATGAAGTTGGTTTATTGAAACTATTCCCAGGAATCAATACGGATCTTTTCAAAGGTCTTTTTGATGCGACTCAAACGAAGGGATTAGTGATCGAAACGTATGGATCTGGAAATGCGCAAAGCGAGGCACGACTCCAAGCAAATTTAAAGCAATACACAGAAGCAGGAGGAATTGTGTTGAATATTACGCAATGTAGTTCAGGCTCTGTGGTGCAAGGAAAGTATGAAACAAGTACATTCTTTAATACGATTGGTGTTGTAAGTGGTGGCGATATGACAACAGAGGCTGCTTTAGCAAAGTTGATGTATTTAATTGGTTGCGACTATTCGCGAGAAGAAATCATTCAAAAGCTTTCAGAAAACATTGTAGGTGAAATCTCTTTGCCGAATCTGAAGAATAATTAATTTCAATTCGAAAAAAGGACTATTTTTGCACCTCAGAATTATTGGAGAGGTGTCCGAGTGGTTGAAGGAGCACGCCTGGAAAGTGTGTATACGCCAAAAGTGTATCGCGGGTTCGAATCCCGCTCTCTCCGCAGTCCCGATTTATCGGGAGTAGGTTAGAGAAGCGTGGAAGAGAACACGCAGGGTTCGAGCCGAAGCGCAGCGAAGACCGACGAAGTCAATCCCGCTCTCTCCGCAGTCCCGATTTATCGGGAGTAGGTCAGAGAGCTGAGATGAGAACCTCGGTTCGACCTGAGGAGCTTGCGACGAAAGCAGCGAAGCTAGTTACGAAGTATCCAGCGAAGCTAATCCCGCTCTCTCCGCAGTCCCGACTTATCGGAGTCGTGCAATTTCCCCAAAAAATTGATGATTGTTTTTTCTTTTGTAAAAACTGAATAATTAACTGTCAAAATTGCACATCCAAGGTTAACAAATCAATAAATTTTAAGCAATCGATCATCATTATCTTGATTGTTTGAAGTTCATACGCGTGATAGGAATTACGACGAGTTGAATGATAGAATCAAAATGAATTCATTTATCTCTTGCAATTCTTCTCAATCAATTAGTATTGTTTATAAATTTTATTATTTTTGGCTTTAATTAAAACTTAGAACACGATTAAATTAATCTTTAAGAACATGAAAAAAATAATTAGTTCTTTTGCTATCGCAGCAATTATGACATTTGGATTTTCAAATGTATCAACTGCACAAGACGGTCCTTCAAAAGCAGCGACTGAAGTTGCAACATCTAACGGTGAAGAAGCTACAGCAGATGATGTAGAGTTGAGTTTGGTTCAAACTTTGAAACAAAAATACATTGAGGGAGATCCTGTATGGATGACACCTGTATTGATCTGTTTGATTATCGGAATGGCTCTTTCTATTGAGCGTATCGTTTATTTGAATTTAGCGACAATTAACACGAAGAAATTCTTAGGTGAAGTTGAATCTGCTTTGAAAAGCGGTGGTGTTAATGCAGCAAAAGATGTGTGTAGAAACACAAGAGGACCAATTGCTTCTATTTTCTATCAAGGATTAGATCGTGCGGACGAAGGTGTGGAAATGGTTGAGAAATCAGTTGTTTCTTACGGTGGAGTTCAAATGGGATTACTAGAGAAAGGACTTTCTTGGTTGTCATTGTTTATCGCATTGGCGCCGATGTTAGGTTTCTTGGGTACAGTAATCGGGATGATTTTTGCCTTTGATAAAATCGTTGAAGACGGACAAGTTTCTCCAACAACTGTAGCAGGTGGTATTAAAGTAGCCTTGTTAACAACAGTATTTGGTTTGATCGCAGCGATTATTCTTCAAATCTTTTACAATTACATCGTATCGAAAGTAGATGGATTGGTAAATGAAATGGAAGACGCATCAATCTCTTTAGTAGATATGATGTTGAAAAACAAAGCGACTCAAGCGTAAGCTAAGTCCGAATATTAACATTAAAAATCGAACGATATGAAATCGAATAAACTCGATTTAGCAATGAATGTTTTGAAGTTTGGTTTGGTAGCCATCGGTGTAATCTTATGCCTTTTGATTATCAATGGACCAAATGCTGAGCAGACGCAGATGGAAATTGACACATTTAGAGAAGGAGCAAGCTTAGGTGCTGCCATTTCATTCTCTGGTTTGTTGTTGTTTTTATGTGTTGCTGTTGTAGTATTGTTCTTCATCGTTCAGCTAATAACAAACACTAAAAAGACAGTATTTTCAATTATCGGAATTATTGTTGCATTTGTTTTGTACTTTATCTTAAGTATGGTTGGAACAGGTGATACAAATGCTTCTTTGGCATTGAGAGACCCAGTTGCCGACAGTACAATTAACAGTACATCTGCAGGACTATACACAGTTATCATTGGTTTGGTAATTTCGATATTAGTAATTGTATTAGGCCCATTCATGGGTAGAATGAGAAAATAAATAATTATGGCGAAGAGAGAAGTTCCAGAAATTAATGCAGGATCGATGGCTGACATCGCATTCTTGCTCTTGATTTTCTTTCTTGTAACGACGACAATGGATAAGGATCAAGCATTTTTACGCGCGATCCCGAAAATAGTGGTAAATCCACCAGAGCCAGAACCGATTGAGAACCGTGACATCTGTGCAATCAAGGCGAATAGCAACAATCAATTGTTGTTTAGAGACCAATTGCTTGCAAACCCAGATGATATTTCGGAAAAGGTGATCGAGTATTACCGTTACAATGAAGCGAAAAATGATTTATCGAGTAATTACCCGCTGTACACACGCATTTCTTTGAAGGAAATTGAAGAGAAGATGGCAATTGTAGAAGCGGAAATTGAGCGTATGGAATCAACTCCAGATCAATCAGAAGATATATTGAAATATCGTTACGAAGAATTTGATGCTTGGCAAAAAAAGTATGATGCTTTGAAATTATATGGGAAACAAAGTTTGCCTGAAGTTTCAGCTCAAGCGCATGTTCGAGTGGAGGTACAAAAGAAAACGAGTTACGAATTGTTCGCGAAAATCCACACGGAAATTCAAGAAGCAATTTATACCTTGAGAAATGATGCTTCAATGAAACTTTGGAACACATCTTATGGTGTTATTACAAAGCGAGTTGATTTGGATCCAAAGAACACGGAAGATAAGGCAAAATTAGAATTGTTGAAATTGCTTTACAATGTGAATATCGTTGAAGTTACACCTAAAAACTAAAAAAAGATAGTTATGTCAAAATTTAGAAAAGATGATGGTGGAAAAAAAGCGCCTGGAGTAAATACTTCATCGCTTCCGGATATTGTATTTATGTTGTTATTCTTCTTTATGGTTGCCACAACTAGTAAGGAAGTTGATCCTTCGGTTGTTGTAGTTTCACCTAAAGGTGCATACACTACGGACTTGACTCCGTTTAAGCAACGTTCTGAAGTGGACTTCTTGTATTTAGGAAGACCGCTTAATCCCGCTAGAGCTGAAGCTTTCCAAGGTGGTTACGCATTGTCACTAGACAATGTTGTAATTCCTAATCCAGATGGTTTATACACTGTAAATGCAGTGAAACAATGGAAATTGGATAAATTCAACTCTAAACCGAATACGATGAGATCTAATATTGATGCTGTTATCACTTGCATTAAAGCAGATGAGAAAGCACCAACAGGGATGATTTTCGATATTCGTAAAGAATTACAAGCTATAGATGCAATTTCGGTTGCATATGCCGTTAGAGATAATGGTAATATTTAATTAGAATTTAAGTTTTAGAAAAACCCGATATCGCTTGATGTCGGGTTTTTTTGTGCGTTCATTTTCCTATCTTTATAGTATGAATAATTTTGAAGCATACAATCCAACACGCATTGTGTTCGGTAAAGAAAACTACCATCGAATTTCGGAACTTCTCAAGGAGCAGGCAGATGTAAAAACAGTGATGTTTGCGTATGGAGGAGGAAGCATTAAATCAAATGGTGTTTATGATGAAGTCGTCAACGCATTGAAGGGCTTCCAAGTAATAGAATTTTCAGGAATTGAAGCAAATCCAGAGTTTACTACATTGATGAAAGCTGTAGACTTGGTAAAATCAGAAAAAGTCGATTTTATTCTTGCAGTTGGTGGAGGTTCTGTTATTGATGGATGTAAGTTTATTTCAGGAGCATCAACGTATGATGGAGATCCTTGGGATGTGCTTTTGCGAAAAGAAGGATGTGTTTTCACCGATGCTGTTCCTTTTGGAACAGTTTTAACAATTCCAGCTACGGGATCGGAGGCAAATTCTGGCGCTGTGATTAGTCGATCTGAGTTGGATTTAAAATTAACAATGGGCGGACCGCTATTCTTTCCTGTGTTCTCAATTTGTGACCCATCGGTAATGGCTACTTTGCCAAAACGACAAGTTGCGAATGGAGTGATTGATGCGTACATGCATACCTTGGAGCAATACATTACACTTCCAACTGATAATTTATTACAGGAACGTCAAGCTGAAGCAATACTTTCTACATTGATAGAAACTGCTCCTCACGTCATTGCCGACCCAAGTGATTACAAATGGGCATCTAACCTAATGTGGTGTGCAACACATGCTTTGAACGGAAATTTACGATTAGGAGTTCCAACTGATTGGTGCACGCACATGATTGGTCATGAATTAACTGCTTATTTTGGGATAGATCATGCACGTACCTTGGCAATCATTGCTCCTCGTTTGTATGAAAATCAATTTGAGAACAAACGAGATAAATTGGCTCAATATGGAGAACGAGTGTGGAAGTTGTCTGGATCAAAAGATGAGATAGCACGACAAGCTATTGTGAAAACAGAAGCATTTTTTCAATCGCTTGAAGTTGATACGAAGATTTCATCTTATACGGAGAAGCATTCTGAAACAGCTCAAAATATTCGTAAGCGCTTTGAAGAACGCAATTGGCTTGCAATGGGTGAACGTGGTGCAATTACTCCCTCCGATGTTGAACAAATTGTGTTGGCTGCAATATAGGAAAGCATGAAAGTAAATTTTACAGTTATCTATTCGTTTCAAGTACACGAGGGCAAAGAAACTCAATTCATCGCCGCGTGGAAAAGTTTAACAAAGCTCATTTACGAACATAGAGGCAGTTTGGGTTCTCGTTTGCACAAATTGAAGGAATCAGAATACATTGCATATGCTGTTTGGCCTGATCGTGATACTTTTAACGATGTGAATCGAACAATGCCAGAAAGTGCAGATCAATTTCGTGCCGCAATGCGCGATGCTTGTTCAAATATTGAAACAAAGTATGAATTGGATGTCGTTGAAGATTTAATTTGCGATCGTCCTCATAGTTGATCATGTTCAATTTAAGTCCATTATTCAAATTGCGAGAATCGCATACACAAGGAATTGTTGATTTGTTGGAAGCAACAACACTTGGAACAAATGGTGCAAAGTACAAGCATTTAGATACAGCAGAAAGAATCAAAGAAGCGGACGCTCCTCTGTTCTTATCCATGGAGAGAAACGATAAAGTACTTGGAAACATTACGTTTTGTCAAAGAGGAAGAAATTGGTACATACGGTATTTTGCCTTTCAGTCTTTTCTTCAAGGTTCCGATAGCAAGTCGAAACATCCAAAAGGCAATTCAACATTGAAACATGAACTCGGAAAGTTCTTTGACGAAGCGTTGAATACAAGTGATTCCGTAGATTCCATGTATGCCTACATCGACCCCAAAAATGATCGAAGTAAGTGGATGAGTGAAAATTTTGGCTTCCATAAAATTGGGGAATTAGCAACTCAAAGTTTTAGTAGAATCCAACCTAAAAAATCAAAACGAATTTCGAAAATAGAAGATTGGAATGAAATTGCTTCCATTGTTCAATCATTTTATGGTAGGAATCACTATTATTTTGAAACACATTGTTCCAAACCGCCATTTTATGTTTTGAAAAATGAAACAAATGAGATTGTCGCTTTAGCACGAACGGTTACTGTGCATTGGGAAATTGTGAGAATGCCTGGAAAAATGGGCGGACTATTAACAAAAATAATCCCATACATTCCTTTTCTACGTAAATTGATTCAACCGAAGAATCATACTTTCTTGGTGCCAGAGATAGTTTGGACGAAGAACAATGATGCGAAGCTTCTTACTGAGTTATTTGAAGGAATATTGGCAGATCAAGGGTTGAATCTAATCTTGTGGTGGACCGACATACGAAATCCATTGTATAAAAATGTGAAATCAAACATGAAGTGGGGATTGTTGCACAAACTAATTGGTGTTGCACCTGTTGATGTTGTTCAACTTCGTTCCAAATCCTACAATCATCAGAGTAAGGAACCAATCTTCGTTACAGCTTATGATATGGTTTGAATTAAATTAAAAATGAAGAATGAAAAGTTAAAAATGGGATTATCAGGTCAAATTCAAGTTTAAAAAAGACTACCAATTAATTTTACATTTTACATTTTTAATTTTTAATTTCACCAGGTGGATATCAATACAGTCAAAGCACTTCATATCATTTTCGTAGTTAGTTGGTTTGCCGGACTTTTCTACATTGTTCGTTTGTTCATTTATCACACTGAAGCTCAAGAAAGATCAGAGGTTGAAAAGAATGTTCTATCGAAGCAATTCATAGAAATGGAGAAAAAATTGTGGTGGATAATCACAACTCCTGCAATGATACTCACAATTGTTTTTGGAACTTGGATGATCATTCTGAATCCGAGTTATTTGCAAATGCCTTGGATGCACATCAAATTGGGTTTTGTTGGTTTGCTGCTAATCTATCATTTCGTTTGTCAGAAAATCATGGTGGATTTAAAAAACAATCAATTCAAATGGAAATCAAATGGATTGCGCATTTGGAACGAAGTTGCAACTTTAGCACTTGTCGCGATTGTTTTTCTTGTCGTTCTTAAAAACGAACTCACTTGGTGGAAAGGTACTGTTGGGTTTTTCGCAGTTGCAGTTGGATTGATGTTGCTGATTAAGTTATACAAGAAAATTAGGAAGTAGGCGAAAGACCATTTCACTGCGTTTCATTCAAAGACAAAAGACCGCTCGTGCCTCACATCAGGACGAAAGACCGCTCCTACGTCGCTTTAAGACTTATTATTGGCGTGTTGTTATTCACTTCACAAATCTTCATAATAAATAAATTGAGAATCATCAGATGAGATTATTTCTTATATAAAATCTAGTCCTAAAGCGAAGCGGTCTTTTGTCTTTTATCCGTCAGCTGACGGAGGTCTTATGTCTTTTTTTCTATCTTTACATTTCTATAATTTAATTCACATGTACAACAACATATTAACAGCACAAGAAGGTCAAATTTTGACAATCACAATCAACAGACCAGCACAATTAAACGCTTTAAACAAGGAAACGATTCAAGAATTGAATACTGCCTTGAATGCTGCGAATAATGATAATTCAACGGGTGTTGTAATTCTTACTGGTTCAGGTGAAAAGTCATTTGTTGCTGGAGCTGACATTAAAGAGTTTGCAGATTTTAGCATTGCTCAAGGTGGTGAGTTGGCTATGAAAGGTCAAGAAATCTTGTTTGATTTTATTGAAAACATGTCGAAACCAGTAATTGCAGCCGTAAATGGATTTGCTTTAGGTGGTGGATTAGAATTGGCAATGGCTTCTCACATTCGTGTTGCTTCATCCAATGCAAGAATGGGATTGCCGGAAGTTTCCTTAGGAGTTATTCCTGGTTACGGTGGAACGCAACGATTGGCGCAATTAGTTGGTAAAGGAAAAGCGAATGAATTGGTTTTCACTGCCGGAATGATGAAAGCAGAAGATGCCTTGCAATGGGGATTAGTGAATTACGTGGTTGAACCAAATGAATTAATGGATAAGGCAGTAGAAATTGCCACAAAAATCATTGCGAATTCTGGAACTGCTATTTCATCTGCAATTAAAGCCATCAACGCGAATTACAAAGATGGTGTGAATGGTTTTGAAACAGAGATTGAGCAATTTGGATTGTGTTTCGGAACTGCTGACTTCAAAGAAGGTACGACAGCATTTTTAGAAAAAAGAAAGCCAAAATTTAGAAATTAATGAGCAACCCAATTAAGCAATTATTGGGTCAAACGGCTATTTATGGCTTGACTGTCATCGTCAGTCGTGCTTTGAATTTTTTATTACTTCCGCTCTACGTTTATGTTTTCGCAGATCCGAAAGATTATGGTGTTATTTCCATTCTGTATGCTTGGGTTGCATTTTTAATTGTGCTCCTTCCATTTGCAATGGAAACAACTTTCTTCAAGTTTTTTAGCGATAAGGAGGACGATAAAGAACGGATTTTTCAAAACAGTTTTCTGACTGTTATTGGCATCAACGTGTTGTTTTTTCTCGTTGTACTTTTGTGCAATCAATCTTTTGCCGATTGGATGCTGATGCCGAACAATAGAAGTTATGTTATTCTATTAGGTGCCATTGTTTGTCTGGATGCCATTTCTGCATTGCCATTAGCAAAGTTACGATCAGAGAACAAACCAAAAGAATTCGCAAAGATTCAAGTCACTTCCATCGGAGTGAATATCATTTTGAATGTCATTTTACTCTTTGGTTTTTTTGATAATAGTCATCCAGAACAAGGAATTATTTTCATTCTCGTAGCGAATCTACTGTCTTCTTTAGTGAAGCCAATCATGGTGTACAAAGATTTTCTCAACTTGAAGTTCATGCTTGATTTTGAATTAGTGAAAAGCATGTTGTGGTATGCGGTTCCATTGGTCATAGCGGGATTCGCTGGAATCATAAATGAAACATTGGATCGCATCTTATTGAATCAACTGTTGTATGAAACACATTTAAGTTTGCATCATACAACTCCAGAGAAGGCCTTGGAGTATTCTCGAACACAAGTAGGGATTTACAGCGCCAACTATAAATTAGCCATGCTAGTAACGATCTTGTTGCAAGCTTATCGGTATGCTGCAGAGCCATTCTTCTTTAATAACGCAAAAAATCAGGATAGGAATAAACTGTATGCCAAAGTGATGAATTATTTCATTGCAGCAGTGTGTTTGGTGTTTTTGTTGGTTTCGTTTAACATTCAAATCTTTAAGTACTTCATTCCAAATGAGGCGTATTGGGATGGATTGAATGTTGTACCAATTTTATTGCTGGCAAATGTGTTTTTGGGAATTTATTTCAACCAGAGTATTTGGTACAAGTTAAGTGGTCAGACTCGTTTCGGTGCCTACATCGCGATTGGTGGAGCTATGCTAACTATTGCACTAAACTTTTTGTTCATACCAATCTATGGATTCTTGGCAAGTGCTTGGGCAACCTTGTTTGTGTATGCTGCTCAGATGGTTGCATCCTATGTATTGGGACAAAAATATTACCCAATCAAGTACAATTTGAGAAAGTTCATGCTGTATTTCGGTTTGGCGCTAACACTGTTTGGAATAACAAAATTGCTTCATTTGAGTGATGGATGGATGCAATTCATTGTGCACAATGCTATGATTTTGGTATTCGTTGGTGTTGTTTATGTGATGGAAAAACCGACTCAAAAAAGACCTGAAATTGTTTAGATGAATGAATTATTCTTAATCGATATTGTCTTATAGGACTAAAAATAAATCGTTTACATCACCTTGCCTATTTAGCTAAATGGCTAAGACCTTGCCTATAAAGCTAAATTGGTCAAGATTTTTAAATGGGTTCTTGCGATCAGATACTATACAGTTTCATCAACACTTATCAACATCCAACATTTAAGTAATTTATCGCAATTCTAAGCAAAAACTCTCCTATCTTTAGTAACTTTGATAGCTAATTGAATAAACATGGAAGTTAAAATCATCAATCAATCCAAACACGATTTACCTCACTATGAAACTTCGGCTTCAGCAGGATTGGACGTGCGAGCAAACATTGATGCATCAATCACTTTAAAACCTTTGGAAAGATGCTTGGTGAAAACAGGTTTGTTTTTGGAAATTCCAGAAGGATATGAATGCCAAGTTCGACCAAGAAGTGGACTTGCATTTAAGAATGGGGTGACAGTTTTAAACGCACCTGGAACAATTGATGCTGACTATAGAGGGGAAGTTGGAGTTATTTTAATTAACTTATCCAATGAAGAGTTTGTGATCAATGATGGTGAACGCATTGCTCAGTTAGTGTTTGCGAAATTTGAGCAAGCAGAATGGAATAATGCAACTGAATTATCTGAAACTGAACGAGGTTCTGGAGGTTTTGGAAGTACAGGAGTGAAATAGAAAATATATTAGACAATAAGATATAAGGATATTAAGACTTTAAGATGTTAAGAAAAGTGAATTGTTACATTGAACAAACGCACTTAGAACCAACATTTTTTTTAATCAGTCTTAAGATCCAACTATCCTAGAGTCCTAAAGTCTTATAGAATGAATATTATCGTACCAATGGCCGGACGCGGAAGTCGTCTTCGCCCACATACATTAACAGTACCAAAACCACTTGTTCCAGTTGGAGGAAAACCAATTGTGCATCGTTTGGTAGAAGATATTGCTGCAGTTTGTACCGATAAAATCGATGAAATTGCTTTTGTGATTGGAGATTTTGGAGATGCAGTTGAAAAGGAATTACTAGAAGTTGCGGCTAAATTGGGAGCGAAAGGTTCCATTCATTATCAAGAGCAACCATTGGGAACTGCCCATGCCGTTCTATGTGCGAAGGAAAAATTGGAAGGACCAGTAGTCGTTGCTTTTGCAGATACTTTGTTTAAAGCTGATTTTAAAATCGACCCGAATGATGATGGAATTTTATGGGTGAAGCAAATTGAAGATCCAAGTGCTTTTGGAGTTGTGAAATTAAATCCAGCTGGTGAAATTGTTGATTTCGTTGAAAAACCAAAAGAGTTTGTATCTGATTTGGCGATGATTGGAATCTATTACTTCAAAGATGGTGGTCGATTGCGCAAAGAATTGGAATACCTGATTGATAACAACATCATAAAAGGGGGAGAATATCAATTGCCAGATGCATTGAGAAGATTGACAGAATCGGGATACAAATTCAAACCAGGAGAAGTAAGTGAATGGTTGGATTGTGGAAACAAAGAAGTGACTGTTCATACCAATCAACGTGTATTGGAATATGACCTGGCAAAAGGAATCAATTTAGTCGCGGCTAGTTCAAAACAAACGAATGCTATCATTGTTGAACCTTGTTTTATTGGTGAAAATGCAGTGATTGAAAATTCAGTTATCGGTCCACATGTTTCCATAGGTGCAAATTCTGTTGTCACTAATTCGGTGATTGTAAACACAAATATTCAGTCTAATACAACAATTAAAAATGCGAATATTCACAATTCAATGATTGGATCTCATGCCTATTATCATGGTTTGGCGCGAGATTTGAGTATTGGTGATTACTCAACAATCCAAGAATGATAAAATTCAACTACATAGCATTTTGTTTATTGGCAATTATTGCAACAAGTTGTGGTTCTTCAAAAGAATCGAAACCTGATGTAAAAACATCAAAATCATCTAAAAATGGAGAAGCTTTTTCTACAAAAGACTACCCATATATTGAAGCATTTCACAAAGCTGTGCGACTAAAAACAGTCGGTGACGTAGATGGTGCAATTGCAGCGTTTGGTGAATGTTTAGCCATAAAACAAGATGACGATGCGGTTTATTATGCCCTTTCTGAATTGCAATTGGCAAAAGGGAATATGGTTGAAGCAACATCCAACATTACAAAAGCGAGAAATCTCGACCCGAAAAATATTTGGTACACACAAGAATTGGCTTACATGCTCTACGAAGCACGTGATTATGCCAAGGCATTGCCGGAATTCAAGAAATTGGTCGAATATGAGGGGAAAAATTTGCAGTGGTTATACGGTTATGGGGATTGTTTGTTGAGAGCAGGTAAAACACAAGAAGCAATCAATGTGTTGACGAAAGCTGAAGATATTATGGGAGTGAATCCTAATCTTTCCATTGAAAAGTACAACCTGTACATGGCAATGAAAAAAGAATCTGAAGCAATCAATGAAATTCAACTTGCACGCAATGTTTTTCCAAATGATCCTCAATTAATTGCCACCTTAGTTGATCACTATTTCCAAAAAGGAGACAGTGAAAAAGCCATTGGATTCTTAGAAGAATTAGTAAAAAATGATCCAGATAACGGTCGCGCTCATTTAGCTTTGGGAGACATCTATCGACAACAGAACAAAAAAACACAATCCTACAATGAATTCAAAGCTGCCTTCAAATGTCAAGATGTCGACATTGATGCTAAAATGAAAGTGTTGATCTTGTTGCAAGAAGCAAGTTACAAACCAGAACCTGGAGCAATTGAATTGATGGAAATGCTGGTTACACAATATCCAGATGATGCCAAACCACATTCCATTCGTGGTGATTACATGTTGGCTCTTGAAAATGATCAAGAAGCAATTCTTTCATATAGAAGAGCGACAGAACTGGATAAAAACCAATACCCAATTTGGAATCAATTATTGTTGCTGGATTATCAAAATGGAAATTTCGAAGAATTGTATGTTGATTCGAAAAATTGTTTGGAGTATTTCACAACAATGCCAACTGTATATTTATTGAACGGAATTGGCGCCATCCAAACCAAACATTACGATGAGGCGATTAGTTCACTAGAAACCGGAAAGAGTCTTATCATAAACGATAAGGGAATGGAAGCGGAGTTTTATGGTCAATTAGGCGATGCTTATTTCAGCAAAAAAAATTACCAAGAAGGCCAAAAGAATTTCGATAAGGCCTTGAGCATCGATCCAAAAAGCAATTTGATCCGAAATAATTACGCCTATAAATTGGCATTGGCGAACATCCAGTTGGAGAAAGCGTATGCAATGATTCAAAAGGTGGTTGAGAGTTCTCCCGGAATGGCAACTTACATGGATACGAAAGGACTCGTTTTGTTCATGCAAAAGAAATACGACGAAGCTTTCGCGATGTTTGACGAAGCCTTGAAGTTGAATAGCAAACAACCCGATATCAATGAACATTTAGGCGATGCTTATTTCAAACGAAATATGATCGATAAAGCACTCGAGTATTGGAATATTGCAAAGGAATTAGGGTCGGAAAATAAAAATCTGACGAAGAAAATTGAAAGTAAAAATTACTATGAGCCAATTTACGACTAAGTTAATAGCATGTATGGCTATTGTGGTTTTTGCTTCATGTGCGAAAAAAATCACGGAAGGACCAGAACGACTTCCTCGGGTGAAAGAAAAGGAGTTGATGGAAGCATTGGACAGTATTAGCCTGAGAAAACCAACTTTCTTTTACTCAAAATTGGACACAAAGTTCAATGATGGTGAGCGAACGGTTAACTTTAAAACATCCGTTCGATTAAAAGTGGATAGCGCACTCAATGCAATCATTACTTATGCAAAAATCCCAATGGTTACTGCAATGGTCACGAAGGACAGTGTCACAATTACGAATAAACGGGATAAATGCTACATCTTGGAAGATTTGAATTTCATGAAGAACAATTTCGGAATCGATTTTAAGTTCAAAAACATCGAAGAAATATTGTTGGGTTTACCGCTTGATTACAATGTAGATGAGAAGTACTTTCAAATGCACGACCCTTTCAATTATATCGTTTCTTCTCATAGAAAAAGAGACATTAAACGAACAGAGAGAGGGAAGATTGAAGGAGATATATTGATCAAATATTTTTTAGCAAATGATCTCAAAAGTGTAAAACGCTTGGAAATTGAAAGTGTTGAGGATTCTACGAATGTGGTGATTGATTATGTAACGCGACAAGTAGAAAAAGATTATTTAGTTCCTGCAAAAATGAACGTAACGATTCAATCACCAAAGAAGACAATGTTCATCGAAATGGATTATGAAAAGGTTGAAATTGATGAACCAAAAGAACTATTTATTGTAATTCCTGAGAGTTATGAAAAGTGTGATTAAGTTGTGTATTTATTGTTGTCTTTTTTTAGCAAATACGTTTGTTAATGCTCAGTCGACGAGTGAAAAATTAAAAAAGGAACAATCGAAATTAGAGGCAAATATTGCCAACACGAAATCACTTCTAGAAAAAACAAAATCAAACACTACTGCTTCCTTTAATGAACTAAAGCTCATCAACAATCAAATCAAATACCGCGAGGAATTAATGCGGAATTATGACAATCAAATTCGTGGCGCAGAATTAAAAATTCAATCGAAAGAAGCGCAAACAGCAGAATTGACAAAACACATTGAAAGCCTTAAATCGAACTACAAAAAGTTGTTGATTTATGCCTACAAACACCGTAATAAATACGGCAAAATGATGTATGTGTTTTCTGCTCAAAGTTACTATGAGGCGATAAAACGCGCCAAATATCTGGAGAAAATTCAGGATATATTGAAAAAGCAATTCATGATGATTGAGCAGAATAAAAAATTGATTGCATCCGAGATTGCTGAAATTCAAAAAGAAAAAGCTTATAAAGCATCATTGATTGAAGAGAAAAAGGCGGAACGTGCTCAAATTGCATTGGATCAAGTCAAAAAAGAAGAATTGTACCAAACGTTCAAAGCGCAGGAAGGAGAGTTATTGGCTAAATTGCGCAAAGAAGAAGCTGAAAAGGAAATCTTAAAAGGGAAAATTGCAGCTGCTATTAAAGCTGAAATTGCAGAAGCGGAAGCCAAGCGCAAGAAAGCCGAAGAGGCTGCCAAAAAAGCCGCTGCGGCAAAAGGAACTCCTGTTGCTGAGGTCAAAGTTGACTTGGCAGAAACAAAAGAAGTAGCGCTAATCAGCAAAAGCTTCGAAGGAAACAGAGGGAAATTACCTTGGCCAGTAGAGAAAGGAACAGTAATTGAAGGTTTTGGAAAAAACCCGCATCCAACTTTGCCAAACGTTTTCACGAATAACAATGGTGTCGATATTTCTGCACCTAAAAATGCACAAGTTCGCGCCGTATTTGAAGGTGAAGTTACCAGTGTGTTAAACATTCCTGGAGCTGGAAAAGTGGTTATTGTGAAACATGGAAATTATCGAACAGTGTATAGTAATTTGCAAAATGTTTACGTCTCGAAAGGCTCAAAAATTTCGACAAAGCAAGTCATAGGATCGTTGATTGCAAAAGACGGACAAAGTGTTTCTACTGTGCATTTCGAAATCCATCAAGTCATTGGTTCAGCAGTGAATAGTTTGAATCCAAGTCTTTGGATTACTAATTAGGAGACAATGAACTCTTTTTTTAAAAAGTTAGTTGTTTGTGTCGTTTTAATAGGACTAACACTTACGGGAATCCTTTTTATTAAAAAACCTCAATTGTTCTCTCGATATGAGTTGGGGGATCCAATTGATAGTTTGAATCATGTGAAGGTTTATTACAATGGGAATACTGGAACAGTTCTCGGTCGAAATACCGCTGCAAATGGATATAACATTGGTTTAAAATACCAGTGTGTTGAATTTGTAAAACGCTATTATTTTGAGTTCTACAAACATGAGATGCCAAATTCTTATGGTCACGCAGTTTCTTTTTTTGATAAAAGTCTAAGTGATGGAGAAATCAATAAAGACAGAGATTTGATTCAGTTTGAGAATCCAAGTGCTGCAATACCCAAAATTGGTGATCTAATTGTTTTAGACGCGACAACGATAAACGGGTATGGTCATGTTGCCATTATTTCTGATGTACGAGAAGATGAAATTCAAATCATTCAACAAAATCCAGGTGCTTCTGCAAGCTCACGTGTTTGGTATGATTTAAACCGAAGCAATGGAAAGTATTTGATTGACAATAGTCGCGTTCCTGGTTGGCTGCGAATGAAATAGTAAGCACAAAAAAAGCCCAATCTTTCGATTGAGCTCAATATCTATAGAAGCATTAATTATGCTTTGTCTTCTTCGAAAATTCTTTTTGGTTGCATTTTCTCAAAAATTCCTAAAGTGATCCAAAATGGTAATACAAAACCCATCAAGAATAAAAGCATCCAAAATGCCATTCCACCAATCATCAAAAATAATACGATACCAAAAATGCTCATAACGTGTGTATTTGTGTTCTTATACTGGGGTAAAATTAGTAAATAATTTCAAAGACCGACTATTTTAGTCGTTTTTTCAAAAAAAAATGACCCGATACAAAGCACCGAGTCATTTTTGCTAATCGAAATCGAATTTATTCAAGAACAAATTTAATTGGAAGCAACACTCTCGTGCGCACAGGCTCAGCATCTACTTCACCTGGAATCCAACTAGGAAAATTCTGAACAATACGTTTCGCTTCGCGATCAAGAGATGGTGAGATACTCTTTTCGATTGTAATGTTGCTAATAGAACCGTCTTTTTCAACCACAAAGTTCACATACACTGTTCCTTGAATGCCTAACTCAATGGCATCTTGTGGATAGTTTTGCTTGCGCACAATGAACTCTTGCATGGCTCCATATCCTCCTACAAATGCAGCATCTTTCGTTGGCCAAGGAATGATTTCTCCTCGTTCAATTTTTTTGATGCCAAGGTTCTTTGTCCCTCCAGGAGGATTCACTTTTGCGATTAGATCCTTTTTCTTATTGTCAACAATAGAAATGTCATCCGACGGTAAATCACTTGGATCTGTAATGTCGTCAGAACTACTGTCGTCATTTTGTTGTTCTTGTCGCTCATGTACCACATCATCTTGTTTTTCAATGATTGGTTCTGCTTCTTCAATGACATAGTCGACAGCAATAGGTTGAATGCGTTGTTTTTCTAACTCTGATTCTAAGGGAGATTGATACGTAAATGCAGCCAACGCAGCAGCAGTTGTTGTGAGTAATCCTAGAGAAAATATGACAATTCTCTTCCCCTCGAGGTTATACCTCGGATTTTTTTTCGCGATCATAATAAATAGATTTATATGTTTATACATTGCTCAATTCAAATGACGTGCCAAAAATGTAATTAATTGAAAATCAGTAGAAAAAATTCAAATAGTTGTTAATGTTTTGTTAAGTGCTTGAAGAGTGATTGGGGAAATGTTCCTAGAATCCATACTTGAAACATGTAAAATTCATATCGGAACGTTACCATTAGTTTAAGTTTCTTCTTTGCTGTAACGTGGCGCTTTAATTTTGCGTAAATTTGTCCCTTGAACAATGGCGAAAGTTAAGAAATATCAATTAGAGCTCGAAGAAGGGTATGACTTCGACTTGATTGGTATTAGTAGTCATCACAATGATTATCGCTTGGCCTGGAGCATTAATTCAGAATTGAACCTGGCATTGGAATTATCAAATGAGCCTTATATCATTTCAACGAATAAGAAAGGTGTCATTTTACGTTCTGAGTTTCCAATGTATGAATTCCACGATGAGGAGAATCATTTGGATTATTACTTGATAAAAAATAAGTCTAACGGTAAGTTCTTGATTAGTGAGCGACAATCAATCGACTATTTCATGTTCATCTGTGAACGCGGAATGGTAGATATGGATGAGTTTGCAGTGAAATTAAGAAATGTGACAAGTGTATTAGCCGTTTTTCCGTTTGAAGCCGAGGAACTCGATTCGTGCGAAAAACTGGTGTTTAATTAACAATTGGTTCATCCAATTGATATAAATGAGATTATGAAAAGAACAAAAATAGTAGCAACATTAGGACCTGCCACGGCGAGTAAAGATGTGTTGCGTAAAATGATTGAAGAGGGATTAAACGTTTGTCGTTTGAATTTTTCTCATGGTGGACATGAAGCGCATTTAGATGCCATCAAAATAATTCGTGAGTTGAATGACGAAATGGGATTGAATGTCGCGATTTTGGCCGATTTACAAGGCCCAAAAATCCGTACTCACGAGATGGAAAACAATGGTGTTGAGTTAATCAACGATTCGATTGTGACAATTACCATTGAAAAAGTATTGGGTACTGCAGAAAAATTCTCCATCAATTATTCTCAATTGCCGCAAGACGTAAATCCTGGAGAAAAAATCTTACTCGACGATGGAAAATTAGTCTTAGAAGTAATTCAATCGAACAAAGTAGATGAATTTACAGCTCGTGTTGTTCATGGTGGAAAATTATCGTCTAAAAAAGGGGTCAATTTTCCAAATACTGCGATTTCAATGCCTTGTTTAACGGAGAAAGACTTAGTGGATTTGGATTTTGCATTGGATCAAAATGTGGATTGGATTGGTTTGTCTTTTGTACGAAATTCAGACGACATTATCCAACTGAAGGAAATTATTCAGAAAAAAGGAGCGAAAGCAAAAGTGATTGCAAAAATTGAAAAGCCAGAAGCAGTAAAAGACATCGATGCAATTATATCTGAAAGTGACGCTTTAATGGTTGCTCGTGGTGATTTAGGAGTGGAAGTTCCGTATCAAAACGTTCCTCTGATTCAAAAAATGATCATTAATAAGGCTCGATTGAATGCAAAACCTGTCATTGTTGCAACACAAATGATGGAATCAATGATTACAAATATTTCACCGACAAGGGCTGAGGTGAATGATGTTGCAAATGCTGTGTTAGATGGAACTGATGCTGTTATGTTATCGGGTGAAACTTCGGTTGGTGCGCATCCAATTGAAGTCATTAGAACGATGTCGAACATTGTGAAAGAAATGGAAACCTTTGAAGGAATCTACAACAAAGAAGAAATTCCTGAAAAAAATCAAGAGCGTTTCATTACGGATTCGATCTGTTTCAACGCTTGTCGTTTGGCTCAACGTGTAGAAGCAAATGCAATTTTGACTATGTCCTTTTCTGGTTATACGGCTTACAAAACAGCATCTCAACGTCCAAAAGCGCCAATTTTTGTGTTTACAAGTAACAAAAGTATTTTGACTCAAATCAATCTAATTTGGGGAGTACAAGGGTTGTTTTATGACAAACGAATTTCAACGGATGACACAATTGCTGATATAAAAAAGTTGTTGAAAGAAAAAGGCTTATTGAAGGAAGGTGACTTGGTGATCAATATTGCTTCCATTCCATTGGAAGAATTAGGTAAATCAAACATGTTGAAACTGAGTAATGTCGAATAAAGTACAGAAATGTTAATTTCTTTACTCAACTCGGTTTCAATTTGAATCTTTTATCTAAATACAGTACTTTTACGGCTCGTTAATTGAACTGTTATAATATTAAGTCGATGACTAAACTAACAAGATTATTAAGTGTCTTATCATTCCTAATTCTTCAGGTTGAAGCGAGTTTTGCGTGTGGAATAGACGTAAGCATAGCAGAAGGAAACTCCATTACAATGTGTGAGAATGCACCTATTGACTTAAATGCTTCTTCAGGATATGTTTCGTATAATTGGTATGGACCAAGCACTGGCACAGGACAAACAATAACTCCAACAGCTGGCGGATGGTATTATGTCGATGCTACTGATGGTGTTGCTTGTGTTTCAACAGATTCAATTTTTGTTGTGTTTAATCCTGCTCCAGTTCCTGTTATTCAGTCAAGTGAAGGAACGAATATTTGCCCGAGTGTTGGAGGAACAAACTTGAGTTTAACAGCAACGTACAATTCGTACTTATGGTCGACGGGTGACAATGGTTCGACAATCAATGTCTCTACATCAGGAAATTATTCCATCGTTGTTGAAGATGCTAATGGATGTTTTGGTACTTCTGACTTGCAAGTTGATTTTCTCGATTTTAGTATTACTGCAACAGAAAATCAAGCTGTTTGTTACGATGTATATGTTGGATTACAAGCAACTGGAGGAGGAACATATCTTTGGTCAACAGGTGAAACAAGTGATTATATTGTCGTTTCTCCATTTGAAACAACAAATTATACGGTAACAATTACAAATGGTACTTGTCAGGCAACAGCCAATCATACCGTTACAGTTCATGAATTGCCAGAATACGAATGGGCTGATACTCTGTATTATGGTGTAAATGATTACATGGCAATTGAAGGACCAAGTAATTATTCCAATTTTCATTGGACGCCAATCAACAGTGTAAGTGATACCGTTGGACAAAACATCGCTTATTCAGGGTCTGAATCCGGAATGGTTTACGTGACCATGCAATCAGAAAATGGATGTACCACAAATGATGAGGTGTTCATTCAAATAGTTGATTTAACGATACCTGAAGGATTTTCTCCAAACCGTGATTTCAAAAACGACTTTTTTGTCATCCCAGAGTTGGCCAATATGAAAGGGAAAATAACTATTTGGAACCGTTGGGGAGAAATGGTTTTCACTGCAGATGAATACAAAAATGATTGGGAAGGAAAATGCAAAACGGTCTTATGCGTAGGGAATGAAGACTTACCAGAAGGCACATATTTCTATGCAATTGACGTACATGGAGTGAAATTTGACGGATACTTAACTTTAAAGCGCTAAGAAATGAAACAATTAATAACACTTTCATTAGTGCTTTTGACAGGAGTTACACAAGCACAGAACACACCTCGTTTTTCGCAATTCAATGTGGCTAAAGGATTGCAAAATCCAGCAGCGGTTGGTGCCGAAGCGCAATATTCAGCAGAATTGATTCATAGAAGTCAATGGATGGGAGTAGCAGGTTCTCCAAAAACTACTGGTTTTGTCGGTGGAGCTGAATTAATTCCATCAATGGCCGTAGGTTTGTCAGCCATTTATGATCAAGTCGGAATCGCAAAAACAACAACCATTTCTGGGGCATATGCTTACCGTGTAATTTTTAATGAAGATCAATACCTTTCATTTGGAGCAAGTGCTGGAGTGCAAAATGTCAATGCTGATTATGCTCAAGTGAAATTAACTGAAATGGGCGACAATGCATTTGCTCGTGGATACAATAAGTGGTTGTTTAACGCAGGAGTCGGAGTGTATTACAATGGACCAAGAATGTACGCTGGAATTGCCATTCCTGAATTAGTTCAAAATACATATCGCGGTGACGACAAAGGATTTACACCTCCGCGTTGGCATTATTACTTAAGTGGTGGATTCTACTTAGGGAATTTGGAAAGCAATTATTCATTCAATCCATGTGTTCAAATTAAAATGACTCCAAATGCACCATTACAAGGTGATTTATTATTGCGCAATGTTTTCCGAGGAGTATTTGCTTTTACCGTTGGATACCGATCTGAAAATGCAGTGATTGCAGGAATTGATTTCATGATCATGAATAAAGCAAGAATTGGTTATTCATTTAACTACAATATTGGACCATTGAACGTTCCAAATGCTCAATCACATGAAGTATATTTAGGGTTAGGATTGCCATTTTATTACCAAGGAAATCGTTTCCAAAAACGCAAATACTTGAACCGCAAAGGAACCTATTCTCGTGATTTTATAAAATCAACGAAAAGAGGGAAAAGAATAAGATGATTTTAATTTTTTGTGTAATTCTATTAAGTAGTTTTACTTAATTTTTAGTTTTTTCCAACCTTGTTTTAGTTCGTTCCGTTATCAAGGAAATCGAACCTTATGAAAGCAAGTATCCTTTTACTTTTATTTCTATCAAGTTTTTTTGCGAATGCTCAATATTGGGGCTATGTCAATGAAAGTGAGTTTGTTAATGAAGCATTAGATATTGAGATTGACAACCTTGGAAATAGTTATGTGACTGGATACATAACTGGAGAAACTGCCTTCTCAACTTCTGATGTCTTTACTTCTGTGCCAGGGAATGGAGATATTTATCTTGCGAAGTATAATTCGGCTGGTGGACTAATTTGGGTCAAAAAATTTGGAGGTAATTTTTCTGATCGGGCATATGATTTGGCACTAGATAACTCTGGCAATGTATTCATCACTGGTCAATTTTATGGAACCGTTAACTTTGATGGTCAAACGATTACTTCAATTGCCAATTCGAAAGATATTTTTCTTGTAAAACTGAACAGTTCTGGTATCACCCAATGGGTTATTTCCGAAGGAGGAAGTGGATCTGAAAATGCGCATGGTATTACATGTGACTTGTCAGGAAATGTCATCTTAACCGGACAATTTGAAGGAAATACAATTATTGGTAGTTCAAGCTTCATAAGTCAATTAAATCCAACGACAAATTTACCTTCTTATGATTTATTTGTCAGTAAATATGATGCAAGTGGTAACATTGCTTGGGTAAAAACAGGTGGTGGAAAATATGAAGACAGAGGATTGGCAGTATCGACAGATAGTCAAAATAACATTTACTTATCAGCGCAGTTTTCTGATACCTTAAACTTTGCGGGAATCACCTATAATAATGGAGCATACAATGTAGGTTTGATTTCAAAATTGGCTCCAAATGGAAATCTAATTTGGAAAAACATCTTGCGTGCTGGATTTTTAATTCCTTATGATTTAGAAGTCAATCAGGATGAATTGTACATTACTGGTGATGCTCAAGGCACAATCATTTATTCAAATAATGGTTCATCGATTTATACAAATTCTTCCTTTTCAAAATCAATTTTTGTAGTTAAAACGAATTTATCAGGTCAACAAACCTGGATTCAAACTGTTGGTTCAGAAAATGGGATTTCTGCCTTGTCCATTTCAGTTGATGGAAATCGAAACAGTTATGTCACCGGTCATTTTAGTTGTGCGATTGATCAACTACATGCTGCTAATTTAGCTTTATTTAATTCTGTTGGACACAAAGATGCTTATCTCTGGAAAATTAATCAGAACGGAAGTCATGAATACTTGAAAACATTTGGAAGTAAATTGGATGACATTGGACATGGTGTAGCAATGCAAGGTAGTTTGCCTGTAATTTGTGGAACAAATACAGAAGACCTTAATATTCCAATGAACAATTCAAGTTATGTCGTGAATAATAACAATGATTTTAATTTACTCAACGCATATCCGAATGAATTCCCTCATTGTTATTTGCACGGAGATATAAGCCGAAATTCATTTATTACCAATGCGATTCATGCGAACACGCCAGCATTGAATTATTTTGTGAATTCTCCTACCGATAGTTTGTTACTGACCATTTCACCAAATTCTGATACTGTTCATTTTTGTGTGGATTCAATATTGACGGCGAACCCTCAAACTTACCCTCACTTTGGACCTGCTTACAACTACTTGTGGAGCACGAATTCAAATGTTGATACAACATTTGTTTCTTCAACTGGTGATTACTTTTTGCAAGTTGAGCGTATCGATGAGTGTTCGGAGGGATTCGACACTACTCATGTAATTATCCATTCGTTGCCAACATTGCCTTTAATGAATGATAATTTAGGATTGGCTGTCAATGCCCAAGGATTTTTTTATCACCATTATCATTTCTGTCATCCAGACTCGGTTCAAATTTGGTTTAGTCAGCTAGATCCTAATTATTCCATAGAAATTAATTCTAATGGAACGATCTTTCAAGATGCATTACCTCATTGGTATTTGGATGATGGTTATATAACAGTCAGCGATTCCTTTTGTTCAAATTCTGGTTTTTTTGTCATTCAGCATGATTATGCAACCTCGTATAACTTCCAACCGTATATTGGTTTAATAGATGGGAATACTTACGTCGATTCAATTCAAGTGTGTGAAAATGAATTGGTGTCCTATCACTTTCTGGATTTTACCAACAATCCGAATTATACATTTTCTGTTTTACCAGATGATACATTTCATATTATAGATTGGACCATTAGCTTAAATGGGAATATTATTTCCAGTCCTAGTGACAATTATTTTGATGATATCTATGATTACCAACATGCTTTTTATCCGCCATCATCGGGAGATTATATTTTTAGTTATCACGCAATAATGGGTTATGACAATTTGTGTGGATTGGATACCACTCATTATTTCGTCAGTGATACGTTTCATGTAGAAATTCTACCTGTTCCCTCTATTTATCCTATTACTATTTCAGGAAATAATTTGTTGTGTCCTAATGGTTCAACTTATTTAGTCGTCGACTCTGTAATTGCCGGATTTACATGGAATGGGCCGGGAATAGCCTGGACATCAGCAAATGGAGATTCAGTTTTGGTAACGCAACAAGGATTTCATCAATATGGTGGTACTCTTTTAGATACTGTTACAGGCTGTAGTTCATATTATTTAACAAGTCATTCATTGATTGAAAAATCGCCGCCAACTATTGTTTCGCTACCCGGAGATGGAATTATTTGTCCATATGATTCGGTTGAATTGCAAGTTGACGACATTTATATTAGTTATGAATGGACAGGTCCTGAAGGAAGTAATCTATCTACGACCTATAATCACATTGATGATGATCAAGGGTTTTACTATGTCACTGTTCTTGACTCAGAAGGCTGTTACTTGACAAGTCCACCATTTGAATTGAAAGAGTTTTCTACTCCTTATTTAACCGTTGAACCTTCAGTTATTTTGTGTGAGAATGATGAGGTGACATTGCAAGCCGTTATTACGGGAAATGGAACGTATACGTGGTTAAATCCAAACAATGCGGTTACATCTTCTGTTGTTGTAGATCAAGCGGGTTGGTACATGTGTGAATTGTCACAATGTGGAATAACAATTATCGATAGCGTGGAAATAATAGATGGAACATTTGCTTTGCAACTACAAGTAGATACAATTTTATGCTATCAAGATACACTAGTTGCTCAAGCGACTCCTGGATATGCTGAATATGAATGGAGCAATGGAGTTTATGGTTCTTCTTCTGTTCAAATTGTAGATCCAGGAACTTATTCTGTTATAGCAACAAATAGTTTTGGTTGTCAAGCGACTTCAAATAGTGTTACAGTTGATTTTATCCAAACTTCAATGCCTCCGACAATTAGCCCTGTTTCAATTTGTAGTCCGCAAGCGGTTACGTTTACCAATTCTTCCAATGTAAATTGGTATTCAGCAGACTCTATATTCTTAGCATCAGGGTCAACTTTTCAAGTTTCAGCTCAAAATGATACACTTTTTTTAGTCAGCTATTCACCATCGGAATGTCCAACAACATATAGCGAAGCTGTGATCCATTTAATAGATTCGATAGTTCCTTTTGATATTTTTGGTGATATCAGTTTGTGTCAACATCAAGATTTGGAACTCTCAACTAATGCCGTAAATGCAACCATTTCGTGGCAATTGAATCACCTTCAGGTTGGCACGTTAGATTCTCTGTTTCTTACATCTGCGAACTTCTCTCATGGTGACTCCGTTCAATTGATTGTTTCAAATGCTTGTTTTAGTGATACCATTGTTGAGTTGATTTCAATTCACACTGAACTCCCAATCACATTAATGGATGACACACTGATTGTTTGTCAGGGAGATTCTCTTCAATTAAACACGTTGGAAAATTATCAAAATCAAACATGGATTTCGATGGGGGATTCCCTTCAGAGCTTAGTCCTCACAGTATATCCAAACTCTTATCCTCAAATCATTTTTGTAGTTGGAATCGACTCAAACAACTGCTCTACGGCAATGGATTCAGTGTTGATAATTTCAAACAATGGAAATGCAACGATTATATCTGATGTAAATTTCAGTTGTCAAGGTGATACCGTAACCATCTCTTCTTCTTATCTGGGTGATTCTATTTTGTTTACAACTCCATTTGGAGTATTTGATACAACCAGTATTAGCGTAGAATTATCGAACGTAACTGCAGGGAATTATTATGTTGAAGTGTGGGATAGTTTTGGCTGTTATTCATCGGATAGTTTACTACTTGATCCAGTGAATTTGCCGTCCATTTCATTTCCATTGGATACAATTTTATGCTTGAGTGACTTCATAGGATCAGAATACTTCAATGATTCAATTTCATTGGTATGGAGTGGAAGTGTTTTTGGCGACAGTATTCTTGTGTCTGGAAATGGTTGGTATGAGGTCACTTTAACGAATTTACAAGGTTGTGTGTTTGTTGATTCCATTTACATTGAAACAGTGAACTGTGAAAATGATTTGCCCAATGTTTTTACTCCAAATGGAGATGGTGTGAATGACTTTTTTGTGATTGACGAAGCGGTTATTTATCCGAATAATCATTTGGTAATCATGAATCGTTGGGGACAAGTCGTATTTGAAGAACACAACTATCGAAATACATTTGATGGCTTGGAGTTACATGACGGTGTTTACTATTATGTTTTTCAGTATGATTATTACAATGATAAGATTGAACCGAAAAAAGGATTTTTCCACATTATACGATAATTGAAGGAGTTGGAAGAAATTATTATCTCTGCGACAATAATTGCTTTTTTGGCTCAATTTTTTCACGAAACAATCCAATAATATTCAATTTTCTGAATTCTCATTTCTGATTTACTACGTATATTTGTAGCAAAATTTTAAACGTCTGAAATGAGCACATTTGCAAAACGCCATATTGGTCCCAATGAAGCTGAGAAATCAGCGATGTTGAAAAAAATCGGTGTCAATTCAATTGATGAATTAATCGATAAAACCATTCCTTCTCACATCCGATTAAATGGTGAGTTGAATGTAGATGTAGCACTTACTGAACAAGAGTACTTGCAACACATTTCAGAGTTAGCGAACAAAAACGTCGTGTTCAAATCTTTCTTAGGATTGGGATACAATGAAACAATTGTTCCTTCAGTGATTTTACGTAACGTGTTGGAAAATCCAGGATGGTACACAGCATACACTCCTTATCAAGCAGAAATTTCTCAAGGACGTTTAGAAGCTTTGTTGAATTTCCAAACAATGATCATTGATCTAACAGGATTGGAAGTAGCAAATGCTTCTTTGTTGGATGAGGCGACAGCTGCATCTGAAGCAATGATTATGTTCTTCAATTCGCGTTCTCGTCAAGAAGTGAAGGATGGTGTCAATCGTTTCTTCGTTTCAGAATACGTTTTTGCTCAAACGAAAGATGTAATTGTCGGAAGAGCGAAGAACCTTGGAATTGAATTGGTATTTGGTGATCCAACAAACTTCGAAGGTGATGCAACATTTTTTGGTGCGATGTTGCAATATCCTGACAAATTTGGACAAGTAAAAGAAATTGGAAAGTTCATTGAAACAGTTAAACAACACAACATCCGTGTCGCAGTTGGAGCTGATTTATTGGCCTTGGTAATGTTGGAGTCTCCTGGGAAATTGGGAGCTGATGTTGTATTTGGTTGTTCACAACGTTTTGGTGTTCCAATGGGTTATGGTGGACCTCATGCGGCATTTTTTGCAACAAAAGAGGATTACAAGCGCGTGATTCCAGGTCGTATTATTGGTGTATCGAAAGATGCTGATGATAACATGGCTTTGCGTATGGCTTTGCAAACACGTGAGCAACATATCAAACGCGATAAAGCAACTTCAAATATCTGTACAGCGCAAGCATTATTGGCAGTAATGGCAAGTATGTATGCAGTATATCACGGTCCAACAGGATTAAAAGAAATTGCAAATCATGTTCATTCCTTAGCGACAAAAACAGCGAAAGGATTGCAGGAAATGGGATTGGAGTTAGGGACAGATAATTTCTTCGATACCATTTGGGTCAAAGGAATTTCATCTCAAGCGATTCGCAAAATAGCTGAAGAACATAAAATGAACTTTAACTATGTGAATGATAATCAATTGACAATTAGTTTTGGTGAACCACATACAATCAAGGATGTAGAAACGATTCTTGCAATCTTCGCAGAGGTATTGGGAGCTGAAACTCATTTAATTGGTGATGTTGTAGAAACTTCTATCAATAGTTCTTTATTACGAACAGATGCTATTTTAACACACACTACGTTCAATCGTTATCATTCAGAATCGAAAATGATGCGTTATTTGAAACGTTTGGAAAACAAAGATTTGTCATTGGTTCACAGTATGATTCCATTAGGATCTTGTACGATGAAATTGAATGCAGCATCTGAATTAATGCCAATCACAAATCCACAATTTGCTAACATGCACCCTTTTGCTCCAACACAACAGGCATTGGGTTACCACGAAATGTTTACGCAATTAGAGAAAGATTTGTGCGAATGCACAGGATTCGCGGCAATGTCCTTACAACCAAATTCTGGGGCTCAAGGAGAATATGCTGGATTGATGGTCATCAAAGCGTACCATGAATCTCGTGGAGATATGCAACGAAAAGTAATCATTATCCCTTCTTCTGCTCATGGTACAAATCCTGCATCTGCGGTTATGGCAGGTTTTGAAGTAGTTGTAACAGGTTGTGATGAACATGGAAACATTGATGTAGAAGCATTAAGAGCAAAAGCAATTGAATTGAAAGATACTTTGGCCGGAATCATGGTTACTTATCCTTCTACACATGGAGTTTACGAAACAAGTATCAAAGATATTACTGCAATCATTCATGAGAATGGTGGACAGGTTTACATGGATGGAGCGAACATGAATGCTCAAGTTGGATTAACAAATCCAGGAAACATTGGAGCAGATGTTTGTCACTTAAACTTGCATAAAACATTCGCTATTCCTCATGGAGGTGGTGGACCTGGAATGGGACCAATTGGAGTGGCGGCACATTTAGCGCCCTTCTTGCCAAGTAATCCTTTTGTGAAAACGGGTGGAGAAAGTCCAATTCATGCAATTTCTGCAGCTCCTTATGGAAGTGCGTTGATTTTATTGATTTCATATGCATACATCAAAATGTTAGGAACGAAAGGATTGCGTCATTCAACTGAGATGGCCATTCTCAATGCAAACTACATTGCAGCATCACTTTCTGATAATTACCCAATTTTATACAAGGGTGTGAACGGTACAGTAGCACACGAAATGATTTTGGATTGTCGTGAGTTCAAGAAAACGGCAGATATCGAAGTAGCAGACATAGCAAAACGTTTGATTGATTTTGGTTTCCATGCACCAACAGTTTCCTTCCCAGTTGCTGGAACATTGATGGTGGAACCAACAGAATCTGAAGACAAAGAAGAATTAGATCGTTTCATTGAGGCTATGGTGAAAATCAGAGCGGAAATCAAAGAAATTGAAAACGGACATGCGGATAAAGCTAACAACTTGTTGAAAAATGCACCTCATACAGCAGATTGTATCATCAATAAAGATTGGAATTATCCTTATTCTCCGCAAGAAGCTGCATTCCCAGTTGATTATTTGAAAGATTTCAAATATTGGGTACCAGTTCGTCGTGTTGACAATGCGTTTGGAGATAGAAACTTAATTTGTTCTTGTCCAAGTGTTGAAAGCTACATGAACGTTGAAGCGTAAGAACAAAATTTGATTTTAATAGTGAATCCGTCTTGGCAACAAGGCGGATTTTTTTGTTAGTTTTAATTCATGAAAAGACAATTGATAATTCTTCACGGAGCATTGGGGTCAGCAAAACAATTTGAATCCCTGAAAGATGGTTTAAAAGAGCATTTCGATGTTTTTACATTTAATTTCGATGGTCACGGAACGGGAAAAATGATAGAATCGATGTCGATTGAATTATTTGCTGAGAATCTTCACGCTTTTGTTCAACAGAACAATCTAGAGAAAGCTTCTGTTTTTGGCTACTCCATGGGAGGATATGTTGCATTGTACTTGCAATCTCAACAACCTGAATTGTTTCAATCCATACTAACATTGGGCACGAAATTCAATTGGACAGTCGAAAGTTCAGAGAAAGAGGTTGCCATGCTCAATCAAGAAAGAATCAAAGAGAAAGTGCCCGCCTTTGCTTCTTATTTAAGTGAAATTCAATCACCAATGAATTGGGAAATTGTGATGGAACAAACAAAAGGTTTAATGCTAGATTTAGGCAATCATCCTTTGCTTACGGATGAGGTACTGAAAAAAGTATCAATACCAGTAAGAATTTGTTTGGGTGAATTGGACAAAATGGTCTCTATTGAAGAATCAATATGGGCGAAGGAATCCATACCTCAAGCTAAATTTGACATTATTGATGGTATTCCTCATCCGATACAACAAATAAATCCTGAAAAACTCATAGAGTTAATAAAAGCCTAAGCGCAAACCTCCCCACGAATGTTGTTGTCCGGATTTAAATTCTTGGGTTATCCAACCAAAATCGACACCAAAATAGATGTGAGGAAATTGGATGACAAAACCAACATGTTGCTCCACGACCAATTTATTGATTGAAGCATAGGGAATGATGTAAGCACTTGACCGGTTCAACATTCCACCCATCAAGCTTGCGTCGTAACCAATCGCTTTCACTTTGCTTTGTCCATAAATGAAGTATTGAAAGTTATGTTCAACTCCTTTGTAAAGGTTGTTTTTGCGCCCGAAACTAAAATCTAATCCAATACTAATAGTTGACTGATAGGTGCCAAGATTCAATTGACCCATTCCATTCAAACTAAAAAGAGAAGCGTAACTAACTATTTGTTTCTCTAGTCGCGCAGCATAGTTAAGAATGAAATCATTTTGGATTTGGTGTTCCCAGCCTCTTGGCAAGGAGTTGTTTGTGAGTTTATGAATGCCCGTTTGAATTTCTTTACCGAGAGCAAGTGGACCAATGACTCCAATTTGTACATCTGAGCTTAGTTTCATTTTTTGATTCTTGAAATAGTTCATGTGATAGAAGTTAAGCGCCATAATTGCCGCGTAAGGTCGGTCGGAATACAAAATACTATCGGAAGTAATGCTTGTTGGAGTGAAAGCGGCTGTTTCAATTCGCATTCCTGATTTTGCAGAACTTGCTTTAGTTGAAGAAAGTAGAATTATATTCAAAGGGTTTCTATGAAAAGCTGGATTGACAACTTCTAAGCAAACACCTTGAGTATAATAAATGTCTTGTGCTTGAAACAAATCATTGTCGTAATGAAAACGAACGAATGCACTATCCGAAATTTCAAATAGCGAAGAATAACTATCAATGCGTTGAGCAAAAATGGAAGTTGGCATTAAAACTACTAGCAAGACAATAAGCTTCATACCTTAATGTACGAAAATAGTGGGAAAGTGGATTGTCTGCTATTTGTTCGTGAAATGGTTTATTAATTCTTTTCCTTCTGTTTTTACTAGTTTAGTATAACTTAAACTTTTAACCCAACAAAAAAGGCACAATTATGAAACTTATTTTACTAGCTTTTTTAGCTATTGCAACAATCTCTTTCGGACAAAATTATGATCAATGGAAAACATATGTTTCAGAGGAAGGACATTTATCCGTTAGTTTTCCAGAACAGGCTGCAGTCTTGGTGGAAGGAGAAGATGGTGAATCACCAAAAACATTGAAGTATCAGTTAGAAGGGGATGAATTTGTTTATTATGCGGCCGTTTCGATTCATGAATCTGACTTGAAGGAAACAGATGAGGATTTATGTCAACTTTCATTAGATAGTTTTACTCAATCAGTGGGTGGTACAATCAAAAATCAAAGTGTATGGTATGTACAAGGAGAAGAAGGCATTGCTGCAAAAATGATATTGTCTGGAAAACAAGTTGTTTACTATAAAGTAGTACTAAAAGGAAACTTACAATATCAACTCGTTGTATTAGGTATAGAGGATTCTAAATTAGTTGCTGATAAAGCAGAACAATTTTTTAAAACATTTAGGCTTACAGAATAAAGCTTGCTCAAAATTGAACAAGCTTTACCTGGTTTGCTGTTGGTTTTAGGTTTCCATCCTTTTCTATAGAATGAAAGGAACTAAAGAAGTAACAGTTTTTTATATTTTTTTTAGTTGAATGATAGTTCCTCCAACTATTTTAAATGCTTCACTGCCCAATGTTATGACACTTCCGTCTTTTAGCTTTAGCAAATCATACAAGTCTTTTTCCATCGTATGAATTGACCCTCCGGTGGCATAAGCTAGTTGCATGTATTGTAAGTTGACACCAAAATGTGTTCCGCATAAAACAACTCTGACAGGAATTTTCAGCTCTTTGATCAAATCGAAATCACGCAAAGGAGCCATGTTATCGGCTATGAGTATTAATTCTTGCGACGTGGCGAATTTAGATTGAGCGTGTAGCAATGCTTCGATGTCATTTTCTTGACAATCTCCTCCGCCACCTTTTCGCATCGCTTGAACCAACAGTTCTTTTGCTTCATCAAATGATTTTGGAGAACCTGAATAGATGCCTCCTGTTTTACCTGTGATTTTTTCGCGAGAATCTTTGCTGTCGCCATCGTTGAATGCAATTACATGCTTAATTTCATTGTCCTTTTCGTGTAATTTGAACCACAATGCTACTTGTGAAATGTATGGATACATACTTCCCGTTACATCAACTGCCACCGTCATATTGGTCCAATGCTTGTTGCGATTAAAAATCTTGAGAACGCTTGTATCTGGCAGGGCTTTTACCGCTTGTTTGAGCTCTTCTTTTGATTCAATTGGAGGCAAAAATGAGTACATCAAATCAATGTCTCGTTTCATTAATTCTTTGTCTTGCACCGGACGATAGATGATGACTATGCCATGAAATAATGTATTGGCTTCGGCTTCGTTGCTGCAACCAGTTTGACGAATCAATGACCAATCAATGGCTTCGTTATTGACTAAATCATCGCGTAGTTCCAATGCTTTCAGAATACGCTTGTGGTTCAAGTCTGTCATGTCAATACCTTTCGGAAAGTCAGAATAGACGACATGAACTTCAATGATATCTGCTTTTTTTAGCTTCTCCTTATTGGCTGTACTGACAATACTAGATTCTCCAAAAGACATGTTGATTACGATTGCTTCAGTGAAGTCAGTTTTCAAGATGTAACGCGCCTTTTTCGTTTCCTTGATACCTAAAATGTCGTTTAAATTTCTACTGTTGACAACAATTGGTGTCAGTAAAAAAAATGTGAGGATGAGTGTCCATTTCATAATTGCTGTTTTATATATAAATGTCAGAAATACAAAAAGGTAACACAAAAAAATCCCGCTTCATAAGAAACGGGATTTCAATTATTGTGAGTTTTGAATCAATTACAATCCAAATGCTGCTTTTACTTTATCAACGTAATCTAATTTTTCCCAAGTAAACAATTCTACTTCTTTTGTGATTACCGTTCCATCTGGAGCTTTGAAAGTCTTAGTTACAACTTCATTCTTACGTCCCATGTGTCCATAAGCAGCTGTTTCAGAATACATCGGGTTTCTCAATTTCAAACGTTGCTCAATGAAGTATGGACGCATGTCAAAGATTTCAGAAATTTTCTTTGCAATATCACCGTCTTTCAATCCAACTTTTGATGTTCCGTAAGTATCGACGAACAAACCACAAGGCTCAGCAACACCAATTGCGTATGAAACTTGTACCAATACTTCATCACACAAACCTGCAGCAACCATGTTCTTCGCAATATGACGTGTTGCATATGCCGCTGAACGGTCAACTTTGGATGGATCTTTTCCTGAGAATGCTCCACCACCGTGAGCACCTTTTCCACCGTATGTGTCAACAATGATTTTACGACCAGTCAACCCAGTATCTCCATGTGGACCTCCGATAACGAAGATTCCAGTTGGATTGATATGGTATTGAATGTTATCTGTAAACAATGCTTGCAAATTCGCAGGCAATTTCGCTTTTACTCTTGGAATCACAATATTGATGATGTCAGCTTTAATTTTCGCCAACATTTCTGGTTCCGTTGCGAAATCATCATGCTGCGTAGAAACAACAATTGTATCGATGCGTTGAGGAACATTGTCGTCAGAATACTCAATTGTAACTTGAGATTTTGCATCTGGACGCAAGTAAGCAATTACTTCTGGTTCATTTCTACGAATAGCAGAAAGCTCTAACAAAATAGCATGCGCTAAATCCAATGCCAATGGCATGTAATTTTCTGTTTCTTTCGTAGCATAACCAAACATCATTCCTTGGTCACCTGCTCCTTGCTCTTCAGGGTTTTTACGATCAACACCTTGATTAATATCTGAAGATTGCTCATGAATTGCCGATAAAATTCCACAAGAATTTGCATCGAACATGTATTCAGATTTCGTGTAACCAATCTTGCGAATCGTTTCACGTGCAATCGATTGTACGTCTAAGTAAGTATTTGTATTTACTTCACCCGCCAAAACAACTTGACCGGTTGTAACCAATGTTTCACAAGCAACTTTTGAAGTTGGATCAAACGCCATGAAGTTATCAATTAGTGCATCTGAAATTTGATCTGAAACTTTGTCTGGATGTCCTTCTGATACAGACTCCGATGTGAACAAATATGACATTCTTTTTTCTTTTAAATTGAGCGTAAAAATAGTAATAAATTGAGAATTGAGAATGAAGAATTGTGAATGCTTTAAATTTTCCCAAAAACTCCATCACATTAATCCTCAATTCTATACTCTCACTTCTTCATTCCGCCAGGTCTACAGCACATAGGAAGTTCATTGACAGCTTCTTGTTTAGCCTTGACTTCATCGGCGTCATAGCCTGTTTCAGCAATAATTTGCTTGATTTCTTCCAAAGTAATTTTTTTCGCGTTATACCCAATAACAACGTCTTGTGTTGCAAGGTCTAATTCTGCATATTTAATTCCTTTTGTATAGTTCAACTTTGTTTCAAGTCGTTCTTTGCATTGACCGCATTCTGCGGATGTATGTATTTTTACTTCTTGAGAATACACTTGAGCACTAAATAGGATGCTCACTATTAAAATTAACGGTTTCATATTTTTAATTTTTTAATTTATAATTTTTCACTTTACTCTTTAATTCATTCATCATGTTCTTTATGTTCGATCGCAAATCTTAGTCCAACATAAACATTTGCCCCCATTACCGAACCCCAAACTCTTGTTGCATCAAAATAATCTCCAAATGGATTTTGCGCATCAATAATGGCATTTGTTTGAATGAAATTGGTCAAGTTTTCACCTCCAATGTAGAATTCCCATCGTTTGTAAGTGTGTGTAATTTGCGCACTCAACTGAGGAAAAATCTTACTGTAATTATCAGTTGTAACGTTGACCGAATCCAATTGTGCCACAGGTAAACGAGCTTGACCGAATACGGATAAAGTGACGTCAAATTCCCAACGATTGTTACGTGTTTTATAGGCAATGTTCGTAAAACCTCTGTGTGTAGGCACCATCACTTTTTGCTGTAAAATTCCGCCATACTCAGCTTTAACATCCAAGTATTTGTAAGCAAATCGTAAATCTATTAGTTTGGTGAGTCCAATTGAAAGTTCTCCTTGCAAACTGTGAGAATACGACTTCCCTGTTAAGTTTTTGAACTGAATTTGACTCGTGTTTGCGTCTCTGTCGACAATCAATTGATTTTCAAATTGTGTGTAGTAATAGTCAACCGTAAAAGTTGCTTGTTGCTTGAACAATTTAAATCCTTGCACCAATGAAGCTCCTGTGTTCCACGTGATTTCTTGTTTAATGTCAACTGGTGCAATCCAAGTACGTGATGTTGCCAACAACGAAATATTGTCGATCATGTAATTGGGTACTCTCCAACCTTTTCCTATTGTTGCACGCAAATCGGTTGATTCTGTTAGAGCATATTTTGCATGTAAACGAGGAGAGAATTGAAATCCGAATAGGTTATGTAAATCTCCTCGCGCACCTATTACGGCAGTCAAACGAGAACCTGTATACGTGTATTCAGCAAATGCACCTGGCACAATTTCAACGCGATCGTTTTTTAAACTATCCATGTGTTGCGTGATATCTGAATAAACTCCGCTCAAACCTAATTTATAGACATGGTTGGAATTACCAATAATGCTTTGAAAGATTCCATTGATGTAACCACGTTTTTCTTCTCCATTGAAAACACGGTTACCGAATCGTGCATCAACAGATTGATATTTCACGTTGTAAACTACTCCAATTGAATTGTATGGTTTTTTCATGAAGAAGCCTGTTTTCGCAAAAGCATCAATGTGTTTTGAATCCAATTCAACACCGTAAAGTCCAGAATTTGGATTGCGTTTGTAACCCATTTGTCCACCAAATTTTTGATCCAAATAAGCATTGACACCAAATTGAGCTTCCATTTTTGTGCCGTTGTATTTCCAACGATTCATGAATGCAAAATTAGTTCCTTGCGGAATGTCTTGAAATCCATCTCTGTTATTGTCGTTTTCAGCGAAAATTCCTGAAGCATGTGCAAACAATGCAGTGGACCACTTTTTATTGATGCGGATTCCTGTGTGCATGTTCATTTCAGCTCTTCCAAAGCGATTTCCATAAGCGTTGAAGTAGAATGCTTCCATTTCTTCAGGCTTTCTAATCTCTAAATTGACCAATCCAGCCATGGATTCATATCCGTTTGTAACGGTTCCTGTTCCCTTGGTGATTTGTATGGAGTTGATCCACGTTCCGGGCATTGAATTCAATCCGAAGGAGCTTTCCAATCCACGTAAGTAGGGAATGTTTTCCATCTGAATTTGAGTGTACACTCCATCCAATCCCATCATCTGTATTTTTTTAGCACCAGAAACGGCATCCGTAAAATTGACATCGACAGAGGCATTCGTTTCAAATGATTCGGAAAGGTTGCAACATGCTGCCTTTCTCAACTCGCCCAATCCAATCTCTTCAACGTGTAATACTTTCAAACGTGAAATTGATTTTGTGTCTTTGCGGTAGCTGACAACTACTTCTGGCAAAAGTTGATCTGAATACAAGACAACCTTAAAGGAAATAAAGCGATCTGCACGATCTACAATAACAGTATCCGGTAAATATCCGATGGCGGTAAAGACCATCGTGTCGGGCAATTCTTTTGGTAAAGTCAGTTCAAACTGACCTTCTTCATTGGTATAAACACCCGTTTTGGCATTTAACAGTTTGACTTTGGCAAAGGCCAATGGTTCTTGTTTTTCTTTGTTTGTTCCAACAACAATTCCTTTGACTTGCGAATATGATGTGGAATAAAATCCTATAACTAGGAGGAATAAAATTGTGTTTTTCATTGGTAATAAAATTTTGAGTGATAACTATTGAATCTTTAGTTACACGTCAAAATCATATTGTATATACCTGAAAAATAGATTGGAAGTCTCTACCTTGTAAAAGAGGTGGAGGAGAATGAATGAAGGAAGTAGAAACCGTTTTTTCAACAAACGATTCAGATTCGAACAATGAATGACTGTTGATTACTACAATCGGTGAAAGTACAAAGGATGCTTTTTCAACGGAAGATGATAAATCAACATCTAGCTGTACATAGTTGGTATTGGTTGAACAACATCCGGCATCTTTCACAACAAGGTCTTTTGTGCAACATGCATGTACAACTTCAATTTCTTCTTGATGAGCATGATCAGCACATGAATCTTCTGCTTGAAAAAAGAATGAAGTGTCTGTACCACTTACTTTACAAGTATGCGTATAAATCCCTACACCAATGTTTGCAATCAAGAAAACAATGAGTGATGAAAATAAAAATATGCGCTTTTTAATAGACATTGAACGACAAATATATGAAATATTGAAGTCACCATGTGTGAACAAAATGTTATAATTCTTGGAAACACAACGAGTGATAAATGAGCATTTTGAGGATGAATTAGAATTTATTACAGCTATTTTCCTTCAAAGCAAATCATTGATGTATCTTTGTGGAACAAAACAAAAAACAATGAAAGTTCCAGTTACAGTATATGCCGAGATGACACCGAATCCTTCAACAATGAAGTTTGTTGCAAACAAGTATTTATTAGGAACAGGTGATTCGGTTGAATTCAAATCAAAAGCAGAAGCGAAAGGATATTCTCCCTTGGCGGAGGAATTATTGACTTTTCCTTTTGTTGATGGTGTATTCATTGCCGCGAATTTTGTAACCGTTACGAAAACGGATAATTTATCATGGGATTTTATCACTATGGAATTGCGTGAGTTTGTGAAATCTTGGATTGAAGAAGGAAAGGATATCTTAATTCAAATGCCTTCTCCTCATGCTCCAGTGCAGGCAACAGATGATGAGTCAGCGCCAGCTGCTCCAACGAAAGTGTACGCAGAAACAGAATACGATGATGCGATTCGCAATTTATTGGATGAATATGTTCGTCCGGCTGTTGAGAATGATGGTGGTGCTATTGATTACTGTGGATTTGAGGATGGAACAGTAACGGTTGTGTTGAAAGGATCATGTTCTGGTTGTCCTTCTTCTACTGCAACATTGAAAGGTGGAATTGAGAATTTATTGAAGCAACATTTGCCTGAAGTAAAGGAAGTTGTTGCGGAGAACGGTTGATTTAAAATTTTTCAATATCCGAAAAACAGCGTATAGTCTTGTCGAACTTATTTTCAGATATTTGTCTTGAAAATTTCGAGCAATGATAAAAATCGCAATCGCAGAAGATATTTCTAAGTTAGCCCAAGCGCTAAAAGAAAAAGTTGAATTAGGAATGGAATTCAAAGTAGTTTCTATTTCTCCTAATGGCAATGCACTGATTCAAAAATTAGAAGAAAGTCACGCAGTTGATGTTATCATCATGGATATCAATATGCCTGAAAAAAATGGTATAGAAACGACAGAGTTCATCGTCAATCGTTGGCCACATATCAAAATCATCATGAGTACCATTTTTGACGACGAACAAAATTTGTTTGACGCAATCATGGCTGGTGCAAGTGGTTATTTGTTAAAAGATGAACCACCTGCTAAAGTACACCGTGCCATTTACGAAGCAATGGAAGGCGGAGCGCCAATGAGTCAAACGATTGCCAAAAAGGCACTATCTTTATTGCGGAATGGAACACCTCAAGCTACTATTGAGCAAGAAGATTATCAGTTGACAAAACGAGAATTGGAGGTGTTGGAGCAAATAGCTAAAGGATTAAGTTATGATCAGATTTCAGACAACTTGTTCATAAGCTATGGAACTGCCAGAAAACACGTGGAAAATATTTACAGAAAAATGCAAGTACACAATAAAATTGAAGCAATTGAGAAAGCAAAGAAAAGCGGTTTTATTTGAAGGAAACAGAAGGTTGAAAAAACCATTGATACTTATTCTATTATTCGTGTCCTTTTCTACCCTTGGGCAAGTTGACGACTTAAAAAAGAAGTACCTTAAGCAAAAAGGGAAGGAGCGTGTTTTAACCATGTTGGATATTTGTTATTATCAATCGTTGATTGACAATGATGAAGCCAAAAAATTCGGGAGAATGGCTGAAAAAGAAGCGAGAAAAATTGGTGATTCGGCGCTTCTTGCAAACGTATGGAACGATTGGAGTATAGCCTATTTTTATGGTGGCGATCTAGATTCATCACTCTTGTTGAACCAAAAAGCGTTGAACTATCGAACACTACTTCATGACACGTTGGGGATGGCAAAGTCATTGAATAAAATAGCAAGTACCTATTATGAAAAGGGGATACATGACAAATCACTTGCAGCGAATCTCCAATCTTTAGCTTACTTTAAACAATTTGACGCCAAACAGTACTATTGCCAAGTCTATACAAATATTGGAAATATCTACGACCGAACAAATAAGCCAGAAAAGGCTTTGGAATACCACACAATGGCCATTGAGGAAGCCATTCTTTTTAATAATCAACAAGCTGAAGGCATTGCACGAGTGAATCGAGCAAACAGTCTTAGAGTGCTGAATCAATTAAATGAGGCCAGGAAAGAATACATGTTGGCGATTCCGATTTTTGAATCTTTGAATATGATGGAGCATAAAGCTGGTGTTTATCAAGGGATTGGAGTACTGGAAAGAATTGAAAAGAATACTGATGCCGGAATTAGAAATTTTGAATTAGCATTGAAATATTACCGAGAAGTGAAGGCAAAAGGAGGTATATCTTTAGTTTTGGTCAACTTGGGAAATTGTTACCTAGATAAAAAGGATTATCAAAAAGCTGAATCATACATGAAGGAAGGATTAGAGATTGCATTGGAAATGAAATCCTATTATAATATCCGACATGCATATAAATCTCTGACACGTTTAGAAAATTTGAAGGGTAATTTTGAGGAGGCAGACAAGTATTTTGAGCTGTACATAACAAACATGGATTCTATCTACAACGACAAGAGCAATGAAGCACTAGCAGAAATGCAAGTAAAATACGAAACGGAACAGAAAGAACTAGAGTTAGCCGAGGAAAAAATTAAAACCAAAAATGCAACAATTTGGTTGTTGGTAGCAGGTTCATGTATTTTGATTTTAGTAGTAGTAGCATGGTACATTGCGCAGAGAAGAAGAATAGAAGCAAAAAATGCAGCCATAAGAAACTACCAAAATTTGGAACGAGAGCGTTCTCGAATAGCACGTGATTTGCATGATAATTTAGGAGCAGAGTTGACAATGATTACTTCCAAACTCGACATGAAGTCATTTAAAGCATCGAACGACATTGATAAAAGTGAATTGGAAGAAATTGGTCAAATTTCACGTAGTGCCAATCATATGTTGAGGGAAACTATTTGGTCCATTCACCAAGATGAAATTTCATTAAGAGAATTGCATTCAAAGGCGAAAGCTTATGCTGAACGTGTTTTTGCTGATCAAACAGTGATGGTTTCCACGCGTGTTTACGATGAGGATAGTGTGATTTCTCCGGCTGTTGCTTTGCACTTGTTCAGAATTACTCAGGAATCTGTCAACAACGCATTCAAATATGCCAATTGCTCCGAGTTTTCCATTGTAATTCGCAAGAACCAAATTGAATTGCAGGATAACGGAACTGGTTTTGATGCATCAACGGTTCAAAAAGGATATGGCTTGCAGAATATGCAAGAGCGTGCCAATGAAATGCACGCTACAATGTTGATGGAGTCCAGTAAGGAAAATGGTACAAGAATAGTGGTTAGCTTAATTTAGAACCATCGAAAGAGATCATTGATCATTCGCTTTCCCCAAGGTTGATTTCCAAATCGACCCAATAAATCCTTGCGCAATCCTTCAACACTGTAAATGTCATTCTTTCCAACTTTGTACTCAAAAGTCGTTGGTGGCACATTCATAGCCTTAACTTCCTTTGCAAAGTAAATAATTCCTCCATCTTCTGTCGCTAAACCTAAAATTGCTCCTGGTAGACCAGTAAACATTTCAGGGCCAACACTTGGAACAATGGCTGGAGCAAACCATGCATATATGCGAGTTGAATCGTCTTTTTGCCAAATTGCTTTGGTGCATTCAAATCCTGCAATATTGCGCTTGCTATCTGTAATTTTCCACACACGAGTTTCCATGGTGTCCTGCACAAAAACTTGATTGCCCATTAAGTCTAAAATAGACATGCGTTCTTCCGTTTCAATGTTTTGATGGACTGTATTTTTCGTAGTGGCCCAACTTAATTCATCCACTTCTGTTGATGGAATCGGTTTAAACACACTTTGTTTTTCATTAAAATACATTTCGAAATTGTCAATTTTTGATTTGTTGTTTTTAATGATTTCAGCCATGCGCGGATCATCAAATTTCTTCTCAAGATTTGTCTTGCGTTCAAAAATGATTTTTCCTTCCGTAATTTGAGCAAATGAAGAGCCCATCAATGTGATTGCACAAGCAACCAATAAATATTTAATACCAGCCATGTCCATCTTGTTCTTTTGTTTTGTTGTTATTGAATCGGAAGGTAAGTTTCAATAAGAAATACCTTGAAATAATTTTTGTTCTGTTGTCCACAACTACGTTTCCACTCACTTGTCGTTGCGCATTGACATTTTGATTGAACATATCTTTTCCAATTAAGGATAGCACTAAGTTTTCAGTTTTCAGGAATGATTTGCTCAATTCAGCATTTAAGATGAAATAACTAATGTTGTATCCATCTGCACGTTGACCATTGATGTTGTAATCACAATCTGTTTGAATTGTAAATCCTTTTGGTAAGCGCCACGAGAAACGCGCATAATATTGTTGGAAAGAATACGGTGTGTTTGAAACTGAACTCAATGAACTCTTTGGATTGTTGTAATTGTATCCATTTCCAATTGCAAACTCCAATGAATCAAACTCTAAACGCAACTCTAAGTTTAATCCAATTGCTAAATTATCAGTTACGTTTTTCTGTGAATTAATGAAATTTGTGTAATGATTGTAGCTTCCGTTTGCAGATGGTTGAATGATCAATTTACGATTGAAGAATGGAAATCCTCCTCCTGCATAAACAGATACGTTTGCGTTTCCATCCACATTGATTGTTTGTGAAATTGTTCTACCAAAAGCATCATACGATGTTGAATTGGCGAATGCGTTATCAGTTAAACTTCCATAAATTCCTGACCAAATATAGCGACCAGAAAGCGCCGACCATGTATTGAAATTGATGTTCAAGTTATGGACATAATTTGGTTTTAAGTCCTGATTACCAATTTGAATTCTATTTGGATTGGAGTTGTCTAATACTGGTTGTAAATCAGAAACAGAAGGTTGAACAGAATTTGTTGAGTAGCGTGTGCTGAATCGCTTACTCATACTAGGTTTGTACTCATATTCAACAATTGGCAAGAAATTCGATACATTTTGGTTGATATCATTACCAGTAATTTTATTGGTGTTCTCAATTTGTACATTTCTAGCATCTAATCGAACTCCAACAACATGTTTCGGTTTTTCAAACAAGAATTTCACTCCACCTCTGTGTTCAATTCGGTCTGTTCTGAATACATTCGATAAATCTGATCTGAAGCTTGTATAATCCGATGTTGTTGGCGAATAATCATAAGTAGATTTATCTTGATTCAATGTGTTTAACGTTAAATTATAACCAACAGTCATTTTAATGAATTTGCCCAAAGGCTCTGTATAGTCGGCATAAATACTATGCTTGATTTCATCATTATTATTTTTCTTCGACTGATCAATTGTATCACTGAATGCAGGATTTGCAGTAAATGTTGTTTGCGACAATAAATTTCCGTCAGTATTATTGTCAATGATGTTGATGTAATAATCTGCTGTGATTTCACGTTTTGGCTTCATGAATTTGCGTTCAATTCCAACCGAAGTCGCGAAATTCATTCCATCTGACTTACTTGCATTTCTAACGTTTGTAAACAAAGATTGAACACCATCTTCACCAACGAAATCCGTTAAATCTGTTTTATCGTTTTCTGCGAAATCAAAACGGATACTTGGTTTTATGTAAATTTTGGTCAATGAATCAAACTTTGTTTCAAAATTCACATTGAAATTATGCGATTGATTTTTTGTGAAATTGCGTGTAGAATCATCAGTGTAATAGGTCGTGTCACTTAAGAAATACTGTGATCTACTTGCAGATGTGGCATCCAATTCAGTATTGTAAAACGAATAATTGAATCCAATTTTTCCATTTCTTTTCTTCCCAAACTTATCAGAATAGTAAATTCCGGCCTTTAACGTTTGAGGAATACCACTTGTGTTTGTTTGATTTCCACCAGTCCAACGGTTTCCACCAGGTGTTTCATTGTCCAAGCCGAATTTGTTGACATCACCCCAACCAAAACCAGATCGTGGTGTATTGGACCCTAAGGCGAAAACAGATATTTTTTGTGCTCCGTTGAATTTATTTAGCAATAGCTCTCCTTCATAGAATGGTGAACCTTGGGTTAGACCAAAATCACTCGCTCCCGAAATTCGACCAAAATATCCTTTCTTCGCATCTTCTTTGAGCTTTAAATCGAGTACTTTGATTTTTTCGTCGCTTCCAAAGGTTCCGTCTTCGTTTTCCTTCTCGTAAATCTGTACAGACTCAACACCTTTTGCTCCTAGATTTTTGGTTGCGATGGTCGGATCTGATCCAAAGAACTCATCTCCATCTACCAATACTTTGGTGATTTCTTGACCTTGTGACTTAATTTTCCCGTCTTTGTCGACTTCAATTCCAGGCAATTTTTTCAAAAGTTCTTCAACGACCGCATTTTCTCCCACTTTGAAGGAATCTGCTACATAGACAAGTGTATCGCCTTTGTAGTAAATCGGATCTTTGTAGGCATAAATAACGACTTCATCAATCAATTGTGATTTTGCTGGCATTCGAACACTAGGAATATTGATTTCCATGTTTTCATCATTTCCAAAAATGAAATAGGTCTTATCATCCGATTGAGGATGAGAAAAAACAAGTGAAAAAGTGTCTTTTTGAATTCCTTTTAAATCGAAAAGTCCATTGGCATCACTTCGGGTGAATCCTAAAAGAACAGAGTCCTTCATTCTCACCGCCATGACCATGGCATTTTGTAAAGGTTTTGTACCTGTTGTATCGTAAACGGTTCCAGTGATTTTCATTTCTTGTCCGAAGACTGAAAAACTGGTGCAAACGATTAATAATAGTAAAAGTCTAGATAATTTCATTGGTTTGACAAATTGTTCAACAAAAGTACATAATGCATTTCGTTCAAAAAGTAACAATTTGGCAAAAGGTTCAAGAAGTACGTTGAATGGATAATATGTTATCCTAAGGAGGTTGGATGAAGTTCTATTTAAGCATAAAACGCTTAATTCGAACTTCATCGTTTGAATTCAATACTATAAAGTATGATCCTTCATCCAATAAACTTACATCAAATGTGAATGTGTTGTTTCCATTTTCTAAAAATTTAAAAAAGATATCACTTCCACGATTGGTCGTTAATGAAACTGATGCATATTGACCGAAATCACCATTCACAGAAACATTTACTTCACCTTCTTCAATTGAAATGGAAAACTCTTCAGACGATTTAGAAGTGGATTTTACTTCAGTTGAATCTAATTTGTTTTCTTTCTTGTTTTTATCGTCACCATTTCCAGCGAATAAAATGGATGGAGCTAAAACAATCATACTAATCACTACTGCTACTGTTTTCATTTTTCTCATTTTTTATACAGTTAAATTGTGTTTTAAATGTCAGAATGAGTTGGCCATACCTTCATTTTGACGACGCAAAGGTCTGTACGAAAAATGGTTCTTACAATAGTATTTAATTGATTTAATGAAAAGTTAATCGGATTAACATTGAGGCAATTTTGCGGTTATTTTTTCTTGTTTTCAACAAGACTCACATCCGTTAAAATTTGCATTTCATAACCTTGTTCATCCACGTATCGTTCAAAACTTACAACCAATGGCCTGCCTAATTCTGCTTTCCCTTTACTCTTGAGATACAGGATTGTTTGTGATGGCTCTTGAATAGAAATAGAACTAGTGAATCCATCTGCTTTGTTCTCTCCAACAATTAAAAAATCATATGGTCCAGAATTTACAAATCCTTGAAATGTTACAGCATATTCACCTTGTTGATTGATGACTTGGTAAGAATGTGCTGGACTCATGCTTTCAGTTTTTGTCGCTTGAAAAACTTCCATTTCTAAATTTTCTTCAAAATCGGCAGTACGTATTTTAGAAGATTGTGCTTTTTCACTTTCATCGTAGAACGTCACAATTTCTGAATAATGGGAAGATTTGTCATCCGGACGAACTTCTTCAACTCGTTTTGAAGCAAATAATTTTCCATCATTAAAATAAAAATAGACTTGTCGAATCATTCCTGTTTTTCCTTCTTGGAAATAATCAACCAATTTCACGATTTTATTGTTTTCATCTAAATAGGCCGTCACATCTACCATTGTGTGATCTTCTTTTGTGTACAACAAGCTTTTTATTTGTGGCATTTTATCTTGTTGTTCATCAATAGCCGCCATTTTTTCATCGGTTGTAGTTGGCGCCAATCCTGTTTCTTCAGGATGTTCTTTTTCGTATTCCGCAGCAGTTTGACCGTCATTTGAATCAGAACATGCTGATAATAAGATTGCGCTAGAGATAAAAAGGAGTGTGAAATATTTCATAATGCGTGTTTTATTTCTTGTAGAATGTCAAGTGAAACAAAAGTAACGAGAATTTTTGAAGAATAAATTGATGAATTTGTCAGATTTGCTTTGTAATTGCAAAAGAGTTACGTATATTTGCACTCGCATTTGAAAATACAAACGAGTATTGAGCGAAAAATAGACAATATAACACTTGTTAAAGATATATTGCGGGGTGGAGCAGTTGGTAGCTCGTCGGGCTCATAACCCGAAGGTCGTCCGTTCGAGTCGGGCCCCCGCTACTAAGCAAGACGCATCAAGATTTTTCTTCGATGCGTCTTTTTTTTGCCCTTCTGCATCTCGCTTTCCATCTGCAATGTATGAAAATACTGAATTGATTTTTTTGGTTCGATATTGTCTGTTTTTCGGGTCTATTGACAAACCAGCTGGAAAAATCAACTTTTGAAGCTTAATCTTATCATCATAATTGCTGGAAGTCCAGATTTTATCAATGTTTTGAGTCAGTGAAATACAATCCCCCAATTTTTTATCGAGGTTCGATATTTGAATTATTGTTTGTTCCAACTCTTCTTCAATTTGAAATAATTCTCTGGTAATTTCATTTTTCAGCTCCATGTATATATTACTAGGAACATCTCCTAGTGCATTGTTTCTTTCCAACTTGTTGAGTTTCTGGCTAAGCTCACTCTTCCTAGTTTGCATTCGGTCGGCATTATTAAAATTATCGCCTTCAATACGTTTAACAGTCAACCTCAACTGCTTTAAGAGAAGCTCCTTTACCTCATCCTTCACATGAAATCCATGCAATAGCTCTTCAAACAAAGTATTTAATCCTTTTTGAACCGTTGAATCAAATGCATTCATGTCTTTTGATTTACACTCTTTGTTTTGGCATTTGTAATAATCATATTGCTTCTTAGCCTTATAACCTGTAATCTTCCCTCCACATGAATCACAGGTTAAAATTGATTGCAACGGTCGACCTTCATGCTTTTTGGATTGCTGATAACCATTATTGCTATTATTTCTCAATCGCTCATTTAGAATCATAAATTCCTTCTGGGTCACAATAGGCTTCCAGTTACCTTTAACTGCTTTACCTTCAAGAAATGAATGTGTGTTGATTCCGCAATAGAAAGGATTTCTCCACATAGCACTTATGGACTGTTTACTCATTTTAAGTCCAAGCTTTTCCATTTTCTCCTTAATCTGGTAATCTGCTTCACCTTTGAGCTTCCATTGCCAAGCTTGCTTTAAAATTCTACCTTCTTCATTAATTTCAATTCGCTGTTCTGCAGCATAAAATTGAGGGTCCTTAACACGGGGTCCGAAATGTGAATATCCACGTGCAGCAGTTCCCAGCCAATTCCCCTTTTGGACAAATCGCTTCATCCCTGGTAGAGTAATTTCTAATCTTTCAAGATTTTCCTTCTTTGCATAGAGTAATGATTCAAGCACTTCGTGTTTTCCTCTCTCTGTAGTCGTGTTCTTACCTGTTGAAACTTCTATCAGATGAACTCCAAGCGTATCTGTTAAGTATGTGACTAGTCCAATTGCGTGTCCACCAGAACGACTGAATCGTGACATTTTATATATTAGAATTGCAAAAGGTTTTCTTTTACTTTTCTTGACCTCATCAATTAATCTTTGAAACTCCTTTCTTGTAAAATCACCTTTTGCACTTTCATATGTACCTCCAAAAGTATCTGTGATTTGATAATCATTTGCCAAGGCAAATGCATTTGCTGCTGAGGTTTGATTTTCTAAACTCTTATTAGTATCAAACTGCTCTTTGCTACTTACTCTTGTGTATAACCAAACAGTTTTGTTTTCCTGTTTTGACTCCCTATAACTGCTGAATTGATTAAAGTAATTGATATCCATTTCAATGTGAATTAAATGTTGCTGTATAATATCTCAGCAAGCACATCCAGTGTCATCTGAATCTCTTGCAGTTCTTCTTCTGTTAAATCACTTTCAGAAATGGCTTCTCTTATTTCGCTTTCTGACAGTAATAATTTGTTCTCATCTTGTTCGAACATATGCGTTCACCACTCAATTCCTCTTATTGTTTTTCGAGTGGCGAGGATAATTCTTTTATAGTCACTCTGGACTTAGGCTCAAAACCATAAAAGATTGTAAACCAGGAGAAATCAATGTTTTAGATATTTATTATTATGACCATTCAAGACATAGATGATAAAATCAAAGTGCTTCAAACCAAGCTATCAGTTTCAAATGACAGCTTGGAGAAGCAGAATATCCAACGCCAGATTTCTGTGATGAGGTTCAAACGTGAAGTAGAAACCATCAAAATGAAAATCCAGCAATTGGAATCTAATTAGCTCCGTGTTCTATTCTGTTTTGCAGTTGGACAGCTTCAAAGAATGAATGGAAGTCGTTTTCACGTTCCATTCTTCTATATTCGGCTTTCATACTATCTACGCTCAAATCAGCAGCTTCTTCATATCTCGTATTGAGATAGATTATCATAGCTTCACGGATTGGACCTATTT
>Ga0098074_1000051_pt1 | contig 140824 bp, 127 predicted proteins | sample 32_taG_FD_75064 | JGI IMG/M metagenome (GOLD analysis project Ga0098074, IMG submission 75064) | Marine viral communities from the Gulf of Mexico - 32_GoM_OMZ_CsCl metaG | ecosystem: Environmental > Aquatic > Marine > Oceanic | place: Atlantic Ocean: Gulf of Mexico | collected 2015-07-12 | reverse complement strand
TTCTCCAAATTTCTTCCGCTGGATTTTCTGTAAAAAGACTTTTTAAAGATCCATCATTCAAAATCAACTCTGATAATTTTAAACATTCAATGATTGGTTGAGTAGAAATGATGTCATTGGATGTAGCAATTAAATCATTATGAATTGTTGAGTTTTCTGGTAGCTGATACTTTACAACTAGCTTTTGAAGCACACCAAAATAAATCATTGCAAAAAAATCATTGACCAATGGTGCCTTCCATTTTTTCAGCAATGTAGTTTCAAACTCACTGAACAATTGCATGATTTCAAAACTTTGCAATGAATGAAAATCAATTCCATTGAACTTTAGCAATGTTTGATTAAACTCTTTGACAAATTTTCGTTTCATTTTTGGTAAAAGCACCATATTTTTGATCAGAATTGCTCCTAATCGAAGAATGCGAAGGTATTCTTGGGCTTTTGTGTACGTTTTGACATTTTTCAGCTGGAAACGCTGTTTTACTCCCATCATTTTCTCCATGAACTCAGCATTCAACGAATATCCAGGAAGTAATGCCAAAGCTTTGTACCAACTCAACAAATTATAGTACACACGACCATTGAGGTAACCCAACATATTTTCGAATACAAATTTATTGGCTTCAATTTCTCGTTCCTTGACTCCCATCATTGCTGCAAATTGCCTATAAACCGCTTCATAAACCGGATTTATAAATGAAAATGTCATCGGAGAACTAACCCCAGGATAAGATTCAATAATATTACTATTATCCCAAATAATGTATTCCGAAGAAATGTCAGGTAACGTTGAAACCGTTGTAATTGGTCGTGTTTGCAACAAATACAATTGATCTTTAAAAATGGCAAATTCTATGTCTTGATAATGTCCAAAAAACTGATACAATGACTGAAGAACAGATTCTAGTTCCAGCGCTTGAGCATCAGTTAAGCTTGGTTTAAGTTGATTTTCGCTATCTACCTTAACTAATTTGGTTCCACCATTTGAACCATGCTTGAGTGCTTGGTCTTTCTGAACAATAGTTGATTCGATTTTAGAATGAATAATGGAATAATGATCGGCATTCAATTCGCCTGAAACAAGACCTTCTCCCAATCCAAATACAGCATTGATGACTTTCTCTGATCGATTTCCGCTAACAGGGTTGATTCCAAAACCTACTCCAGCAACATCGGAATCAATCATTTCTTGAATAATTACAGCCATTCCTTGATGTGATTCCAAGCCTTTTTCTTGTCTGTACTTTTTTACACGATCTGATTGAGCACTTTGACAAACTTGATTGATTTTTTCTTCTAGATCATCCAAAGTCACAAACAAAAATGTTTCGAATTGTCCAGCAAATGAATGTTCAATTCCATCTTCATCAACAGCAGATGAACGTACCGAAAAATACTGCGTTTGAGGAAAAGTTTTTTGAATTATACCGAAAGAACCCTCATCCAATGATAATCTGGTTCCACCAATTGTTTCTTCAGCGGGAATTACGACAAATCTCGGTACTCGAAAGTTCAGCTCTTGCAATTTGAAAAGGTTTCTAGCCTTTCCTCCTATTGCATATTTAGCATCATATTCTGTCAATAAAATCATAAGGAATCAAAAAATTGAAGAAGCATTGGAACACCTCCAAGCGTTAAATACATTGCAATTGTCCAGACTCCAGATGCAAATTCAATCCATTTTGCTCTTTTCATCGATTGACGAGTGAGAAAAATAAATCCAAAAGCACTACAAGTGATAAAAATGCTTGATAGAACTACAACTCCAACAATTCCATATCCTGCGTATTCGGTACAAATTATACTAAAAACATACGTTAGTAAGAGCATCGACATCCAAAGTAAAGTTGCCTTTTTGTATCCTAGTTTCGTTGAATAAGTATTGATTTCTTCATTTTCAGGAGTTTTTATTTTTCTTCCAACTTCCAGTACTACGCCATTCAAAAAAGAAACAATAAAAAAGAAGACAAGTCCAAATGGTGCTGATTTATTTTCGAGCACCCAGTCCAAACCACTCGCATAAATATCAATCAAAGGAATGATCAACATGTGAGAAACCACATACCAAAAAGGATGTACTTTCAACCATTTTGCAACGAAGAACTCCCTACTCATCAACAACAAGTATGCAAACACACACATGTAAATAGGAAGCATTTCATGTAAAAAAAGAACATTGACAAGCAATTGTAAAATAAATGCACATATTCCAGCAATTGCCAACTCCTTCAGTGAAACCAAACCTCTTGGTACGGGAAGATGTTTTCGGAATTCTGCATCTTCTTCCTTGTCCTTAAATTCATCAAAGATGCGAACTAGAAAAAACAATCCAATTGTTGTGACAATTCCAGCTAAAAAAATGTGCCAATCAATGAATCCTTTTTCATTTCTGCAAATACGAGAATAAGAAACGGCTGAAAAACTGAAAGAAGCGACTAAAACTCCGTGTCCGAGTAACGGAAATCGTTCATTGAGGTACTTCCAAAAGCGAATAATAAATGGCTGACTATTCTCTTTCTCATTCGAAAACTCATTGTTTTGTCTTTGCATTGTCAATTTCTTAGATGATTTTTACAGAATCTCCAATTGAAGCAACTTATCGTTTCCTTCCAAATTTAGCATGTGCAGAAGAAAAGTGACCCGCCGACAATGCGGCTGCAATTGACAATTCTCCTGAAAGGGCAAGCGCGCATGCAATTTCTGCAAATTTGCGTGAATTTCCAGCACCATAACAGTCCATTAACTCCAAACATTCACGTTGAGAAGGCAAGCCAGTTCCTCCTCCAACCGTTCCAACGATTAAATTCGGTAAAGTTAAACTTGCATACAAACTTCCTGATTGAGTGACTTCCATTCTTGTAATTCCTACTGCAGCTTCGGCTACGCATGCAGCATCTTGTCCTGTAGCGATGAATAATGCACACAAACCATTTGCGACATGGCCTTGAGCTCCAAAGGAACCACTTTGGATGACACCAACTGTTGAAGATTGCCAATACGAAGCCATTGCTTCAGGTGTCGTTCTTAAATATTTCTCAACGATTTCTTTAGAAAGTTCTACTTCTGCTGATACCTTTTTACCTCGTACATGAGTAAACGAACGAGCAGTTGCTTTTTTGTCTCCGGAATAATTTGCTTCTATGTACCACACAACTGGTTTCACCGGAGCGTTTGCGATTAAATATTGACAAATAGCATCAGTACAAATCGTTACCATATTTTGTCCAGAAGCATCTCCAGTATGAAATTCAAAGGATAAAATTAGATGATTTCCTTCTATGTTGGCTCCAAGATCAATTAACTGAGCATGATTGCTGTGGGCAGCAACAATTTCCTGAAACTTCTCCATTTGTGGAATTGCCCAGGTTAAAAATTTGCCCAATTCAACCATATCATTGAATTTAAATAATGGACAACGTTGAACTGCTTCTAAGTAACAAATAGACGATATTCCACCTGCCATTCTAGTGGCTTTTGCACCTCGATGATAAGAAGCCACTAGTGCTCCTTCACTTGTCGCTAAAGGAACATAGAAATCTCCTCTTGCTTCGCTTCCAATCACATGCAGAGGTCCAATAACGCCCGTTGGAATGGTTGTTTGACCAATATAATTTTCAATATTTCCATTAAAATCTTCCTTGTCGAACACAGAAGAATTACCATTTAAATAGTTGATTATTTTTCCCTCCGACTTAAGAAACTCCAATCGCTTTTCTGCTCCAACTTTTGTTGCATAATCAACAATCGGTAAGTTTTTATCACTTAATAACGCAGCATGTTTGGCCTGCATTGCTGAAATTGTTTCATTTAAATCGTAGCGATTCAATAAATGGTCGAGTGCTTTTTTAGCTTCAGAGCTGTTTGTAGACATGATTTAAGGTTACAGTTATTGATAAATATACAGTTAAATTTCAAATGAAGAAAAATGATGATAAAAAATTGAGTTTCAATATACAATTGAAAAAAATACTGTATTATTAAATCATAAACTAGTTGAAAAATGCACATTCTAAACATCCTAAAATCCTTTTGCTGCAGTGTACTTTTCTATTGTTGCATCTTTCACGCAATGAGTCAAGAAGTAGAAAAACAACCTTTGAAACCAATTGAGGTTTCACTAAGGATGAAAGGATTGACTTTTGTCATTATTGAAGATTTATGGCCAAGAGCGCACTCAATTGGTTTTCAATGTAGGTTCAATGAACATTTTGGAATTGTAGCGGATGTTGTTAATTTTCAATGGAAACGAGAACAAGAAATATATACTGAACCTGGGAACTACGAAGATTACTATGAGGTAAATCAAAAAGATGACTTTTTTTACTTAGCGACGGAACTTCGCTATTATCCTTTTCGAATTGGTACCATTAAAAATTGCATGCCCTATATCAATCTTTACTCAAAGATTGGCAAACGAAAATTGAGGTCGCAAGCTGAGTACACTCCTAATTATGGAAATGCTTTTAACATTAATTCAACTTTTCACGATATTGGTGCATCGCTTGGTATTGAAATTGGAGATGTTGTTGGAATTGATACGAATATCGGATTTTGCTATAGATGGGAAAACAAAAGTCAAGATCTCTTTTATGGTTCTAATGTTCCACTACAGTATGATGTTCGAGAACAACACAATCGATTTTTAGCCAATATTCGTGTGAGTTTCTATTGGAATTTCATGGGGAAATTTGATTGAAAATCATAGTTCGCAATGAACATGAAACAAAAAAACCGATGTACGGAATACATCGGTTTTACACTATTTTTAAAAGCTCTTAAGCTTCCAATTTTCTTTTTAATTCTTCTAAAGCATCTTTCGCTTTCATTTCAGCAAGATTGTTGTCTAATGCCGCATCAATTTCATCGTCAATGCTTCTATTTTCGGAAGCGATTTCTGCATACGATTCAGCCAAAGCTTCTTCTTGCGCTACTTTTTCTTTCATGCGTTCCAACATACTTACAGTACTTGAAGAATCTATATCTGCTAAATCTTTGTTGATTTCCTTGCTTGCTTTACTAACAGTGGCACGAGCTTTTAATGTTTTCAACTCGTTTTCGTATTTCGCGATGTTTGCTTTTAAACTGTCAATGTTTTTATCCAATTTATCTGCATTTCCTTCAAAATACCCTTGGTTTTTACGAGCAGTTTCAGCCAAAACGCGATTTTCTTCTTTACGCACTAACGCTTCACTTGCCAATCGATCTGCTTCCGCTTGATCCATTCCTCCTTCTTTCGCTTTTTTCAACAAAGCAAAAGCTTTGTCTTCATATTCAGCTGATTTAGCATCATACGCTTCTGCATCACCTTTTGCGCGAATTCCCATTGCCTTTACTTCGGCTAATGCGTTCAAGGCTTTCGATAAATTTTCTTTCAAATCACGAATCCCTTGTTCAGTCATCTTAACTGGTTCCTCTAAATGATCTAAGGCAGCATTTGCTTCCGCTTTTCCAATTCTAAATAGTCGTTTTAACCAAGCCCACATGTTGTAATAGTTTAAAGTTTAACAAAGTTCTAAGATGTTTATCTCTATTAAAGTGCATTCACAGCGTGAAAAAACTCTTCACCTTTCTTCTCAATTTCTTCGTGAATTGCTTTAAACTCTGCTTTTGATTTTGCTTTATTGATTTTAGTCAACATTTCATCTTGAAAGTCAGCTGCTTGATCAATTACTTTATCACTTGCTTCAGCTTTTGCTTCATTGAATAACTGTACAGAAAAACAATCGTCAACGATGTCAAAAATTAAATTATTCAATCCTTTCTTAATATCTCTTTTACTTGCCATTGTGTTTATTTTTGAAGTTAAATATATGTAATAATTCCCACATTGAAAACTATCACTTTTTGGAATTAAAAAAAGCAGTACTTCAAGAAGCACTGCTTTTCTATTTTATTTTTAAGCTTCTTTCGGAGCTTCTGTTTTTTCTGGTTTTGGTAACAATACCTTACGAGATAATTTCCATTTTTTCGTTTTTGGATCTTTTCCAACCACTTTAAATTTCAATAAATCACCTTCTTTGACAACATCTTCCATTTTCGCTGTTTTCTCCCAAGAGAACTCAGAGATATGAATCAATCCGTCAGTTCCAGGTAAAATCTCAACGAAACATCCGAAGTCTTTCACTCCTTTTACTTTTCCTTCGTATTCAGCACCTTCTTCCACTTGTGGAGGGAAAGCGATTTGTTTGATACGACGAACTGCTTCGTTCATGTCATCACCATTGTTTGACATAATTTGAACACGACCTTCACCTGTTGGTAATTCCTCAATTGTAATTGTCGTATTCGTATCTTTTTGCATTTGCTGAATGATCTTTCCTCCAGGTCCGATAATCGCTCCAATCATATCATTCGGTACGTTGAATGCTTCAATTCTTGGAGTTTGTGGTTTGAAATCTGGATTTGGTTTCGCAATCGTTTCAATGATCTTATTCAAGATATGTAAACGTCCTTCTTTCGCTTGGTTCAATGCTTGAATCAATACTTCGTAAGGCAAACCATCTACTTTGATATCCATTTGACATGCAGTGATTCCCGCAGCAGTTCCTGTTACTTTAAAGTCCATATCTCCTAAGTGATCTTCATCTCCTAAGATATCAGACAATACAGCAAATTTTCCACCATCAGCAACTAATCCCATTGCGATACCAGAAACTGGAGCTTTAATTTGAACACCTCCGTCCATTAACGCTAATGTTCCAGCACAAACTGTTGCCATTGAAGATGAACCATTTGATTCTAAAATCTCCGATACCAAACGAATTGTGTAAGCATTGTCTTCTGGAAGTACTGGTTTCAACGCTCTTAATGCCAAGTTACCATGTCCAACTTCTCTTCTTGATGTTCCACGAATTGGTCGCGCTTCACCTGTTGAGAATGGAGGGAAATTATAATGCAACATGAACTTTTCTGTTCCTTTGAAAGTAACATCATCGATCATTTGCTCATCCATTTTACCACCTAAAGTAAGTGTTGTCAATGATTGAGTTTCACCACGTGTGAAGACTGCAGATCCGTGAACGCGAGGCAAGTAATCCACTTCTGCCCAGATTGGACGAATTTCGTCAAACTTACGACCATCTAAACGAATTTGCTCGTTCAACATCACATCGCGAACTGCTTTTTTCATAGCTTCTTTGAAGTAAACAGAAATGTATTTTCCAATTTCTGCTAATTCTTCTTCCGTATGAGATGCAACTAATTCTTCTTTGATTGCACCGAATAATTCAGAACGTTTTTCTTTTGAAGCGTTACCTTGACGAGCAACCTCACGACATTTTTCGTAAGCAAACTCCATTACTTTTGCACGAACTTCTTCGTTGTGATCTTCATGACAATATTCTCTTTTAGGAGAAGATGCTGGAATCTCAGCAGCTAAATCTAATTGGAATTGGCACTGCTCTTTGATTGAATCGTGAGCTACTTTGATGATTTCAACTAATTCAGCTTCAGAAATCTCTTGCATTTCACCTTCTACCATCACAATATTGTCTTTTGTACCAGCAATGATACAATCGATATCTGATGCTTCCATTTCTTCCAATGTTGGGTTGATGATGTATTTACCATCAATTCTACCTACACGTACTTCGGACATTGGTCCGTTGAATGGAATATCTGAAACTGCAATCGCACAAGATGCTGCAAATCCAACCAACGCATCTGGAGAGTTCACCCCATCATACGCAATCAATTGCATCATTAATTGTACTTCTGCATGATAATCATCTGGAAACAAAGGACGTAATGCTCTATCCACGATACGCATCACCAAGACTTCTCTGTCTGATGGACGTGCTTCACGACGGAAAAATCCTCCTGGGATTCTACCATCTGCAGCAAACTTCTCTTTGTAATCTACTGTTAACGGAAGGAAATCAACTCCTTCTTTTGCTTCTTTAGCCGCCACTACGGTAGCTAAAATCATTGTGTCGCCCATTCGTAACACTACCGAACCATCAGCTTGCTTAGCTAACTTTCCTGTTTCAATGGAGATTTCTTTTCCTCCTGTAGTGATGGACTTTTTTAATCCTATATTCATATTTGTTTATTTACTTGTTCATGGGACTCAAGATTAAAAGAGTCAAGAGTCAAGATTCGATTCGTTCAACATTTAAATTCGCTGCATACCATCTAGTCTTTATCCCGATTTATCGGGATTCTTGATTCTGTGTTTCAATTTATTGAAACAATCCTAAATCCGTTTTTACAAAAAAAGGACAGCCGACAAATGTCGAGTGCCCCCCTTTTATTATTTTTTGTACAATAAAGAATTAACGACGTAATCCCAATTCTTTAACGATTGCACGGTATCTTTCAATGTCTTTTTTCTTTAAATAATCCAAAAAACTTCTTCTTTTACCTACTAACAACTGCAATGCACGTTGTGTTCCGTAATCTTTTCTGTTTTTCTTCAAGTGCTCTGTCAAGTGAGAAATTCTCAACGTAAACAACGCAATTTGTGCTTCTGTCGAACCTGTGTTCGCTTCGTTTCCGCCATATTTAGCGAAAATCTCTTTTTTCCATTGTGTATCTAAGTACATGCCAATATTATTTTAAATAATTATTATGTAGTCGCTTTTCGACGGGGCAAAGATAGTACTTTAATTTGAACCAATCACTTTTTCCAACATTTTTAATCAAAACGGACTAAAATAAAGGTGCAATTTCTATCTGCCTCAATCAAAAGTTTTTCATTCTTGGAATAAAACACTGCATTTCCGGTCGCAAGAACTCGATTATTGAAGTTGCATTCACCGCTAAAAACGTAAACAAAACAATCTGCGCTGTGATCCAATAGTATGGATTCCGAAGTCACTGTTTTCACTTCAACAATCGGATTGAAATGCGGACGATAAATCACATTGAAGTCGCGTACCTTTCCAATTGACGTTGTCTGCCAATCTCCTTGAAAAAAGTCCTGATCAAATGGCTTTAATTCAACTGAATGATGGTTCAACTGAATGATGGTTCAAGTGATTGATTGTCAACTCACCTTCCAACACTAAGAGTTTTCTCAAGTATCCTGAATAATCTGTGAAAGTAGATTCTTCCACTTCGACAGTTGCAGTACTTATTCGAACATCGAAATTGCGCTCGTGAACAGTTGCCGTCGCCGGGAAAATATACAATTCTTGCGAAGTACCACCTGACCAATGTTGAATTGAATCAGCAGTGTATTCACACCAATCAATTGCCATGAAATGCCTTGCTTAAGAGCGGAACAATTTCAATGAAAGTGCTAGAGTTTCTCTTAATTCAGTTCGATTCACGATGTAATCCAAGAAACCATGCTCCAATACGAATTCAGATGTTTGGAATCCTTCAGGCAAATCGCGACCAATAGTTTCTTTTACAACTCGAGGACCAGCAAAAGCAATCAATGCATCTGGTTCAGCAATATTGATATCACCAAGCATCGCAAACGAAGCAGTTACACCACCAGTCGTTGGATCTGTTAAAAATGAAATATAAGGTTGCTTCGCTTCAGACAATTGTCCCAATTTCCCAGAAACTTTTGCCATTTGCATCAATGAATAACCTGCTTCCATCATACGAGCACCTCCAGATTTAGAGATAATCATAAACGGACATTTTAATTTAATTGCTTCATCAATGGCACGAGCGATTTTCTCTCCCATTACAGAACCCATTGAACCTCCGATGAACGCAAAATCCATCGCAGCGACAACGAAATCTTCACCTTCTACCTTACCTTTAGCAGTACGAATGGCGTCTTTCAATCCTGTTTTTGCTTGAGTCGCTTTCACACGATCAACATATTTCTTTGTATCTGTAAACTTCAATGGATCTCCAGAAGTCAACTTTGCATCCAATTCCTTGTATTTTCCATCATCGAAAATGATTTGAAAATATTCTTCAGAACCAATTGCTCCATGGTGAGAACAACGCTCACACACCCAATAATTCTTAGCAATGTCCTCATGAGTAACAACTGTCTTACATTTCGAACATTTTTGCCACAATCCTTCTGGCGTTTCCTTCTTATCGTTTGTGGAAGTTGTAATTCCTTCCTTTTCTCTTTTAAACCAACTACTCATTTTACAATGATTTTAGATATTAGCTATTGGATGTTAGACTTTCTTCGATCCAATAAAATTTCTTTATTATAGTGTATTCACATTATTTAAGTCCGCAAAAGCTTGTTCCAATCGTTTTACGAAAGTCAACTCACCTTCACGCATCCACTTGCGAGGATCATAGTATTTTTTGTTTGGAAGCTCCTCTCCTTCTGGGTTACCAATTTGAGTTTTCAAATAGTCCATTTTAGAACCAATGTAATCTCTCACTCCTTCTGTAAAGGCAAATTGTAAATCAGTATCGATGTTCATTTTAATCACACCATAACCAATTGCTTCTCTAATTTCTTCTAAAGTTGAACCTGAACCACCGTGGAACACAAAATTGATCGGGTTGTGTCCTGTTCCAAATTTCGCTTGAACGAATTCTTGCGAATTTTTCAAAATCATTGGAGTCAAAACAACATTCCCTGGTTTATAAACTCCATGCACATTTCCAAATGCAGCAGCGATGGTAAACTTATCACTTACTTTTGATAATTCCTCGTACGCATACGCAACTTCTTCTGGTTGCGTATATAATTTTGAACTATCAACATCTGTATTATCAACACCATCTTCTTCTCCACCTGTTATTCCTAACTCGATTTCTAAGGTCATGCCGATTTTACTCATGCGTGCTAAGTACTCTTTACAGATTTCGATGTTTTCCTCAATTGGTTCTTCTGATAAATCAATCATGTGAGAGCTATACAAAGATTTACCCGTTTCAGCATAAAATTTTTCATTTGCATCCATGATTCCATCAATCCAAGGCAATAAATTCTTTGCGCAATGGTCTGTATGCAAAATCACTGTCGCTCCATATAATTCTGCCATTTCATGAATGTGACGTGCTCCAGAAATAGATCCTGCAATTGCAGCTTGTTCGTTTTCATTCGATAATCCTTTTCCAGCGAAGAACTGTCCACCACCATTCGAAAACTGAATAATTACAGGTGCATTTAACTTTGCTGCCGTTTCCATTACTGCATTCACAGTGCTAGAACTAGTAACATTTACAGCCGGTAATGCAAATCCTTTTTCCTTTGCATAATCAAAAATTCGTTGAACATCATCTCCTGTTGCAACTCCTGGTTTTATCTTGTGAGCCATTCTTTTTTCAAAAAAATTATAAAGGCAAAGATAGTAATATAAATCGGAGGCACTTCTATTGATTTTAGAAAAATTCACAGGAAAAGATCACTTGAAGAATTCCTCTAAATTTTGGTCATTTCTGTCGACTAAACGACATTTGTTAATATCTCCATTGCATTTCTGTCGAACGAGACAATCGATTTTTTAATTTTGTGTACAATCATTTTTCATGAGTTATTTAAACGAACTAAACGAAAGTCAGCGCGCTGCAGTAGTCAATATTTATGGTCCAACAATGGTAATTGCCGGTGCTGGGTCTGGAAAAACACGTGTTTTAACTTATCGTATAGCCTATATGATGGAGCAAGGAATTGATCCATTCAATATTCTTGCATTGACATTTACCAATAAAGCTGCGAAAGAGATGAAGGAGCGTATTGGTAAAATTGTCGGCGAAAGCGAATCAAAAAATATCACAATGGGAACCTTTCACTCTGTGTTTGCGCGTATTTTGCGATATAATGCAGAGCGATTGGGTTATCCAACAAACTTTACAATTTACGACACGCAAGATACAAAGAGCTTATTGAAAGATGTCATCAAAGCAATGAACTTGGATGATAAAACCTACAAGCCAAGCATGGTTTACGGTCGCATTTCTTCTGCTAAAAACAGTTTGATTTCTGCCGATGCCTATCTGCAAAACCCTGAAATTCAAAGTGAGGACGCATTGTCACATCGACCAGAATTAGGAAGAATTTACAAAGCCTATTCTCAACGTTGTTTCAAGGCTGGAGCAATGGATTTTGATGATTTATTGTTTCAAACAAATGTTTTGTTGCGCGACTTCCCGGATGTACTATCTTATTATCAACAAAAATTCAAATACATACTGGTTGATGAGTACCAGGATACGAATTACGCACAGTATTTAATCGTGAAAAAGCTTTCAGCTGCTTACGAAAACATCTGTGTTGTAGGTGATGATGCGCAATCCATTTATTCATTCCGCGGAGCGAACATTGAAAACATATTAAATTTCAAAAAGGACTATCCAGATTTTGGATTGTTCAAATTGGAACAAAATTACAGAAGTACAAAAAACATCGTTGAAGCAGCCAACAGTGTCATCAAACGCAATCAAGATCAGATCAAAAAAGATGTTTGGACGGATAATGATGAAGGTCAAGCTTTAAACGTTGTTCGCACCTTGACAGACAATGAAGAAGGTAAAGTTGTCACAAGTCGCTTGTATGATTTAAAGAACAACGAAGGTTCTTCCTACAATGATTTTGCCATTTTGTACCGCACCAATCGCCAATCTCGTTCGTTTGAGGAAGCCTTAAGAAAACTGAACATTCCTTATAAAATCTACGGTGGATTATCGTTCTATCAGCGTAAAGAAATCAAAGATTTGTTGGCTTATTTCCGTTTGACAACCAATCCAAGAGATGAAGAAGCATTTAAACGTGTTATCAACTATCCAAAACGAGGAATTGGTAAAACATCGATTGAGAACTTGCTAATTGCTTCAGGACAATACGGCGTTCCAATTTGGGACATCATCACCAACTTTGCACAATATCCTGTTTCATTAAATGCAGGAACGAAAAATAAGTTGACAGATTTTGCAACGATGATTAATAGTTTTAGTTCTGAACTTACGAAGCTAAATGCTTATGACTTGGCGCAAACAATTGCTAAATCAAGTGGAATCTTGCGTGAATTGTACTCTGAAAAAGACAAAGGTCCGGAAGAAGTTGAACGTTATCAAAACATCGAAGAGTTATTGGCGGGTATCAAAGAATTTACTGTTTCTCAACCCGAAGATGCTTCTGTTCAATTGGATGAATTCATGATTGACGTTGCTTTACTGACAGATGCAGATTCTGACAAAGAAGAAGATCGAAATCACGTGACATTGATGACCATTCACTCAAGCAAAGGATTGGAATTTCCTCATGTGTTTTTAGTTGGACTAGAAGAAAATTTGTTTCCATCTCAAATGGTTTTGAATTCGCGCACTGAATTAGAAGAGGAACGACGCTTGTTTTATGTTGCTGTAACACGCGCAATGAAAACCTGTACTTTGACCTATGCAACTTCCCGTTTTCAATGGGGAAATTTGGTGAGCTCAGAACCAAGTCGCTTCATTGATGAAATTGATTCGAAATACTTGCATTTTGAAACACCTCAGCGCGGAATGGGTCGATCATTGACAAGTGGTCGCTCACTAGGAGCTGGAACTTTTGAAAAACCTGGAGGACTGAATCGCAGTTTGGGTCAGCAAAACCTGAAACCAATTTCTCAAACGAGCACTGGAAACAAAGCCAATGACGGATTAAATTTGATGGTTGGATTCAACGTTGAACACGACCGATTTGGAAAAGGGAAAGTCACGAAGATTGAAGGTCAAGGAGCGGATAAAAAAGCAACAATATTTTTCCCACATCACGGAGCAAAGACGGTATTGTTGCGTTTTGCGAATTTGAAGGTGTTGGAGTGAGGAATTAAAAATTAAAAATGAAAAATGAAAAATGAAAAATGAAAAATGAAAAATGAAAAATTAAAAATGAATAATGTATAATGAAAGATTACAAGTTCAATTAATAAAAAATCCATGCAATACAAAGCTGATTCACCAGAACAATACATCGCACAACTTCCAGAAGACCGCAAAGCGCCAATGGACAAATTGCGTCAACTTTTAATTGATAATCTTCCAGAAGGATATATTGAATGCATGAGTTATGGCATGATTGGTTTTTCTGTTCCACATACGATTTATCCTGCAGGTTATCATTGTGATCCGAAAATTCCTTTGCCATTTATTAGCATTGCATCTCAAAAGAATTTCATTGCGTTTTATCACATGGGAATTTATGCAATTCCGGAATTACATGATTGGTTTGTGGCTGAATATCCAAAACACGTGAAGACAAAACTGGATATGGGGAAAAGTTGCATTCGCTTTAAAAAACCGGAAAATATTCCATTTGAACTATTGGCTGAATTGGTGCGAAAAATATCAACTCAAGATTGGATTGCAACGTATGAAAAAGCGTTTAAAAAAGGAAGTGAAAAGTAAAAGGTTCTATTGATTTCACTATCTACAAAGCAAAATTTCAGCAATCTACTCAAAAATCATTTCGTACAGTTTCTGTCGCTGTTTTTTCAATTCCAGTAATCCTTCTCGCTCATTCATCACCAAGAAAATGTAGTTCCATTTGAATGAAATGTGCTTTAAATAGCGCACAAATGCATGAGCATACATTCCTGTGAGCGGCATTAAGAAGAAATACACAAGCTTCGCCCAAAAAGGCATGGTTACCAGAAATCCAGAAGCAAAAATGAATCCGAAATAATTGAGTGGATAAATGACCAATCCTAACAGAATTGCAACAGGAGCATAATACTCTACATTTTTCACCAACTTCGGCATCAACAAATCGGTTAATTTATAGGGTAAAATATTGTGAATGAAACCAAATACGAAAATCGGAAATCCGATGATGACAAAGAGAATCGAAAATAGGATTTGACGAATGAACATCGCTGAGCGAAACTTACGATCCAGAAAATCTGACTTTATTTTTAACTTCTCCAATCTCCAGTTGATGTTGCGCAAAGTCGTTTGTATCTCTTCAATTTTCCATGGTTCCATTAAGGACAACAGTTCAATGCGATCTCGCACTTTCTTCAACATTTCAACATGCTCCTCTACTCCTTTCGTTTCACCACGGTAACGCGACTGCATTCCTTCCACTAATTCTTCAATCAAACTTTCTTGTTCACGAGATTGCGTCGTTACTAACACTTTCTCCAATTGAGCGCGGAATTCTTCAGTCAGTTTCTTTGCCGCTGTTGATGTCTTCGATTCAAATTCTTCCAAATGATGTGTCACACCTTTGCCTTCTCCAACATTGACCAAAATGGAACTTCTGAATTTCTCCGCTTGCAAATAAATCAATCCCATGGGAACAACTTTCAAATTCAATTTCCCACCATTTCGTCGCTCGGCTTCCAAGGCAATTCGCGCTGTACCTGATTTCAGTTCACGCAAAACGCGCTCCATGTGACTATTTCCTTCTGGATAAATCACCAATGTTTTTCCTTGTTCTAAGATTTTGTAGCATTCCTCAAAACTAGCATCGTTAGAAACTCCTCGAGTTTTTGATTCAGTGGCACGATTGATCGGAATTAAATTCAGTGAACGCAAGAAAGTCATTTTCAATTTATTGCTAAAAAACGTTCCTTTCGCCATAAAATAAATCGGCTGTTTGCAAACGTTTCCAACCAACCAAGCATCTACCAAGGTATTCGGGTGATTGGCAATAATTATCATCGGACCGTCGTGCTCTAAAAATTCAGCATGCTTAACCTTTACCTCTGAATAATAGAGGCGCATTCCAATCTTGACTAATATTTGAATAAAACGATACAACATTTCAAAACGAAGATAGAAAAATCTCTCGGAATTGTTCTTTGTCGCACAGAATCTTAGTAACTTCGTAGTATGTATAATTTTCCAATTGCGTATTTAAATAGTAATGATGGATCGGGAATTTTGGCGTTTGGTGATGGCGATAAAATTTTATTAGATGGTCCAAAGATTTTAGACCGATTGCAACAGTTCATTGATGAGCACAAAGGAGAGCATTTAGTTGGTTACATTTCGTATGATGTAAAAAACGAAATTGAAAATTTAGCTTCTAATAATGAGGATCGATTGCAATTTCCATTGATTTATTTCTGGTGTCCAAAATACGTTGTACGCATGAAAAATGAAAACTTTGAATTCGTTCAAGGGGACAAAACGTCTGAAAGCTTCGAGTTTTTAAATTTTTTCTTAGAAGAAGAAACTGACCGCAATTTTCATGAGTACGTATTTCCTTTTCAACCGAAAACAAAGAAAGAAGATTATATCAGAGGTGTAAAAAAAATGCAAGACCACATTCAGCGTGGCGATATTTATGAAGTCAACTATTGTCAAGAGTTTCATGCGGAAGGCGTTGAAATCAATTACCCATTGGATGCTTATTTCAAATTAAATTTAATCACGAGAGCGCCATATTCTACGTTTTTAACTTTTGATGATTTTTCCATTTTTTGTGGAAGTCCTGAACGTTTTTTGAATAAAAATGGCAATAAACTGACATCTCAACCGATTAAAGGAACTTCAAAAAGAGGAACGACGCCGGAAGAAGATGAACAATTGAAAGACACTTTGCAAAATGATGCTAAAGAACGCGCTGAAAATGTCATGATTGTCGATTTAGTTAGAAATGACTTATCCAAAATTGCCAACAAGGGAACAGTGCATGTAGAAGAATTGTGTGGAGTTTACACCTTTGAAACCGTGCATCAATTGATTTCAACTGTTGCTTGTGAAGTGGATGAAAATAAATCCTTTACGGATATCATTCGAGCAACATTCCCAATGGGTTCAATGACGGGAGCACCAAAAGTGAGAGCTATGCAATTGATTGAAGAACACGAAACCTTCAAACGTGGATTGTATGCCGGAACAATCGGCTACATGTCGCCAAACGGTAATTTTGATTTCAACGTTGTCATTCGAACATTGCTCTACAATCGATCTAAAAAATACCTTTCTTGTTCCGTTGGTGGAGCAATTACCAGTAAAAGTGATGCAGAAAAAGAATACCAAGAATGTTTGGTAAAAGTTCAGCGTATTTTAGATGGAATGAATCAATAAATCATGCTTTCATTCTATCTCAATCAATTAAAGAACTATCACGATCATTGTTTCATCGTTGGTTGTAGCGGTGGTGTTGATTCTATGGCTCTTGCACATTGGTTGATTACCAATCAATTTTCTGTTCATCTTGTTCATGTCAACTATCATAAACGTGGAGAAGCTTCCAATTTAGATGAACAATTGGTGGAGTGGTTTGCGCGCACAAATAATCTTGCATACGATATTTATAGTTTTGATTCAAACAATGTTTCGTCCAACAATTTTCAAGAAGCGGCGCGTCAATTTCGGTACGATAAATTGCATTTCATTGCTGACTTATACCCAAAATCGTTTGTTGCACTTGCTCATCATGAAGACGATCAAATTGAAACTTTTTTCATGAATTTGAGTCGGAAATCAGGTGTTTTGGGACTTTGTGCAATGCATTTCAAAAACAAAACCATTGTGCGACCATTTCTGAAAGCGTCAAAAAATGAAATCATCGCTTACGCCAAAGAAAACGACATCGCGTGGCGAGAAGATGCGTCCAATGCTGAAAACGATTACACCAGAAATCGCTGGAGAAATGAGTTCATTCCATTGTTAGAAAAATCAATTCCAACATTAAAAACGTCGACTTCAACGCTGATTGACCATTTTCAATCCTTGCAACTTGAAATTGAACAATCAATCAAAGATACGATGACCGAAATAGTAGAAACAGGAGTTCTGTCATTGAATGTTAAGAGAGAAAATTCTGAGCTGCATTTATTTGAAATTTGGCGACAATTGGGACAACCAGCTTCAACATTCGAATCATTCTTACAATTATTTGATCTTGAAAAGGGAAAACGATTAAAACTTGTTGGAGATTTTGACAATGCCGTGAAAGAATCTGATTACATCTATTTCAGTAAAACCGATCCAATCGCGGAAACACCTCAATTAATCGTTGAAACCGTCGCGACTTTACCAACAACTTTCACCAAAGATTCAATCTACTTAGATGCGTCAAAAATCAAGGGTGCGTTGACAATTCGACACTGGCAAAATGGTGATTCCATTCAATCGATTGGCATGAAGGGAAAGCAATTGGTTTCAGACATCATAAAAGATGCGAAGATTGCACATCACGCAAAGAATGCTGTATTTGTTGTATGTGATGATTCAACCATTCATTGGGTTGTTGGATTGAAAATTGGGAGATTGGCCATTGCAAATAAAATATCTAATGGTATACTGAGAGTTGAAATTGAAACACAAAAGAAATTTGAAAATTGATTGTTTGGATATAATTAAAAGTGGCGAAATCGATCTGTAAGCCACTAAAATCAGGGGTTTGTAGTAATATAGCTAAATAGCTAATTTGCTAAATTCATACTACTAATTAACTTCTCTCTTCATCCATTCCACCCTTCCCATAACTCCTTGTCTTTCCACAAACACTGCATTCCTCGAACTAAATCAATTCATTTTTGCAAACTACTGAAAACATCCGTAATTTTGCACCCTCATTATGATTCAATACAAAAAAGTAGCGTTTTACACTTTAGGTTGTAAGCTGAATTTTTCAGAAACATCAACCATTGCTCGTCTTTTCGAAGATGCTGGATTTGCACGTGTCAATTTCGATGAAACTCCAGACATTTACATTATCAACACATGCTCTGTCACTGAGAATGCCGATAAAAAATGCAAGCAATTGGTGAAACGCGCTTTAAAGATTAATCCTGAAGCATTTGTTGCCATCATTGGATGTTTTGCCCAATTAAAACCAGTTGAAATTGCACAAATTCCAGGTGTTGATTTGGTTTTAGGTGCCAATGAAAAATTCAATTTATTGGATTACATTGATGAAAAAGCTGCGAAAAAAGAAAAGGCATTGGTTGAATTTGAAAGCATCAAAAATACCAATGAATTCATTCCAGCATTTTCATACGGAGATCGCACACGTTCTTTCTTGAAAGTACAAGATGGATGTGACTATTTCTGTACGTTTTGTACCATTCCACTTGCTCGTGGTAAAAGCCGCAACGCATCCATTGAATCAACGGTGAAAGAAGCATTAAAAATTGCTGAAACTGAAATCAAAGAAGTGGTACTAACCGGTGTAAACATTGGTGATTTTGGTCAAGGTGGTGAAGAAAACTTTTTTGGACTGATTCAAGAATTAGATAAAATCGACGGAATTGATCGTTTTCGCATCTCTTCCATAGAACCTAACTTATTGACGAATGAAATCATTCATTTCTCTTTGAGCGAAGCCGATAAATTTGTTCCACATTTCCATGTTCCTCTACAGTCTGGCTCCAATAAATTATTGAAAGCCATGCGTCGCAAATACGAACGTGAATTGTATGCCGAACGAGTTGCTTACATCAAAGCGCTGCGACCAGATTGTTGCATCGGTGTAGACGTAATTGTTGGATTTCCAGGAGAAACAGACGAAGATTTCATGGAAACTATCAATTTCTTAAAAGACATTGATATTTCTTACTTGCACGTTTTCACCTATTCCGAACGTGCCAACACAACAGCAGTTAAATTAGGCGATCCAGTTCCAATGAACATTCGTCGTGAACGCAGTCAACAATTACACATCTTATCGGATAAAAAGAAACGCAAATTCTACGAAGAAAACGTTGGATCCATCCGCACAGTGCTGTTTGAACAAGAAGAAGACATGGGAATCATGTATGGCTTTACGGAAAACTACGTGAAAGTAAAATTACCATTTGACGCCGACAAAACGAACACTTTCCAAACTATTCGTTTAACTGAAATTGACCGTGACGGCATCATGAAATGTGAGTTGGTAAGCGATTCAAATTCCGCATCAAACATCTTGAAAACGGAAAGTTCTTCACTTTAGGATTCCAAACTTAAGCAATCAGTGTCACAATTCTGTCGCATTCTTCTATTGCCGAGATAAACGCGATTCACTATTTTTGTACAAACAATTTTCAGATGAAGGTATACTTAGACAATGCAGCAACAACTCCAATGGCTCCAGAAGTGATTGAAGCAATGATTCCAGTCATGCAAGAAAACTTTGGAAATCCATCGTCGACACATGCTTATGGTCGCACTGCAAAAGCATTGATTGAGAATTCTCGACGCACCATTGCAAAAGCTATCAATTGTCAACCATCTGAAATAATTTTCACGTCTGGCGGTACAGAAGCCGATAACATGGCGATTTATTCGTCTGTCAATTTGCTTGGAGCTACACGCATCATAACGACTAAAATCGAACATCACGCTGTTGGTCACACAGTAGAATCACTTGTGAAAGATGGCAAAGTAAAAGTAGATTACGTAAAGACATTCAACTGTGGAACTGTTGACTTGCAGGATTTAGAACGCTTGTTAGCTTCTGAAGAAAAGACCTTGGTTTCATTGATGCATGCAAACAACGAAATCGGGACATTGTTGCCTTTGAAAGAAGTGAGTGAGATGTGCAAAAAATACGGTGCAATTTTCCATTCCGACACAGTTCAAACAATGGGACATTATTCGTTTGATATGCAAGAATTAGGCATTGATTTCATTACCTGCGCAGCACATAAATTCCATGGACCAAAAGGAATTGGCTTTTTGTATTGCAACAAAAATGTAAAAACCGAATCGTTCATTCATGGAGGTGGACAAGAACGTGGGTTGCGTGGTGGAACGGAAAACATTTATGGAATTGTTGGATTGGCCAAAGCCGTAGAATTGGCATTTCACGATATAGAAGAACATCAAAAACACGTTCAAGCGTTAAAATCTCACATGATTTCAGAATTAACGAAGCATGTGGAAGGTGTTTCATTCCATGGAGATATTTCCCCAGAGAAATCACTGTACACTGTGCTGAATGTTTGTTTGCCAAAAACAGAAAAAGCTGGAATGCTGTTATTCACCTTGGATTTAAAAGGAATAGCAGCTAGTGGCGGAAGTGCTTGTTCATCTGGTGCAGCGAAAGGATCTCATGTATTGGAAGGAATTGAGGCCGATGCCACACGACCAAACGTACGTTTCTCATTTTCCCGTTACACAACAAAAGCAGAAATCGACTATGCCATTGAACAAGTAGTTGGCATTTTTGAGAAGACTTTGGCTTAAATTTCTTACCTTAAAGGTTTGAAATATTTCAATGATTTAAATCAGTAAATTATGAAGTTATTACTAAACCTATTTTTCGTTGTTACTTTTTTGTCGTTCTCCGTTTGTACCTATTCACAATGGGACTTAATCTATTCGTTACCAGTACCTGGTTATGCCAAAACCCCTCATTTCTCATTCTCCAATCCTCAAAATGGCTGGGCAGCATATGTAAACATAGGTTCACCTAGTGGTGATGATTATTTGGCAATAGTAAAGTCCAATAACTTTGGAATAACATGGACCGAAAGTTCTAATTTAAGTGGAAGTTCTATCGATGCCACCAATATTAGCACTTTAGACAGTTTGAATGTTTATTTCACAGGTAACAATCCCTTTTTCGGTTTTTGTAGATATAGCCATGATGGTGGAGCTCAATGGACAGATTTACCTTTAGGCAGTCAAAACTATTCGCGTGATGCTTTTTTGTTGGACAGCGAGACCTTGTTTATTTCAACTGTGAATAACCAAACTTCCAAATTGATGAAATTCTATCAAGGAACATTAAGTACACTTTACACCGCTGATTCAATTGCATTTAACAATTCAAAGATTTTCTTCTTAACACAAAACATTGGTTACATAATAGCAAAAGACCTGTCGAACAACTCTATTTTGCTTCAAACAAATGATGGAGGTACAACTTTTTTAACCAAGTACAGTTCTGCTTCTTATAATTTCAGAAATATTCATTTCACTTCCGATAGCACAGGATACATTTGCTGTGATAGTGGGGTTATTTTAAAAACGATTGATTTCGGAAGTAGTTTTACAGAATTATCAACTTCAAATTCAAATAACCTTTATGACATACAGTTCGTTAATGATTCATGTGGATATGCAGTAGGTCAAAATGGAACATGTATATACACCACTAATTTTGGAGCAACATGGACTTCTGACTCTATGAGCACAAATGATCTATTAAAATCCGTTCAACTATTTTCTATGGAGAATGGTTATATCTTGGGGGTTCCGTCTACGTTAACTCCTGGTTTTAAACTTTGGAATAAAAATGATTTGTCAAATTTGACAGAATTGAAGAATGGGTCTTTTAATATTTATCCTAATCCAACAAGCGACTATTTTACAATTCGTTGTCAATCAGATGACACAATTCATGAGTTAGAAATATATTCTGCACTCGGTGACAAAGTGTTTTTTTCAACTAAAAATGAACGCATTGTAAATGTGTCAAACTTTGAGAAAGGCTTATATTTTGTTGTGATAAAAATCAATGATATCACACACATCAGAAAAATTGTTAAACAATAATAATTATCGGATTTTACTAAATCAAACGCAATTTGAAATTGAGCTGACTAGACTAGTAGTATACTGTGGCACAAATACAATAGAAATCAACAATTATACTAATTCCGACCTTTTATTGAACTCAAACCAACATACAATGAAACAAACTATTTTTACAATCATCCTATTATCATTTCTTCAAATTCCCAGCTTACTAGGACAAAGTGATGATAGTTTAATTTTTAGATTACAAGGAATATCAATTGATGGTATTGAATTTTATAACGTCGATGGTATTGAAATAACAAAACAAAGTGCACTAACAAATTTCAAGCAAAAGAATTTCTATAAAAAATTCAAGAATAATCATTTTACTAAAACAGACTTTAATTACTCTGATTCAACAATAGCTTTAAAAAATTATTGTGTTTCAAATTCGATAAATCACTGTGAAGGTGTTGTTGAATTTACTACAACCTATTTCATTGAAACTTATGCCAATCAAGTGACTATGATTACATTCTCTTCCTACAATAATAGAAAAATTAACACCGAACATGATTTCATTTCTCTTGTTCTTAATCATTCTATCCCTAAGAACATTTTTAATTCCTCGAAAGTAGAGAATCTCAATTTTGCAGGAAGAACCATTCCTGTTGGATCAAACTGTAGATGGATGTTCACGAATAATGTTCAATGCTCTGGGAGTGGCCAAATGGATTGGAGTATTCATAAAACTTTAGATGATGCGAATCAAAACATAGAAAACAAGTACTTACTATTAAAATGCAGAAACGACGGAAAGATAATTTCAGATGAATTTGTTGATGTAATATTTGAAGGAACAAGAACAAAAGCGAGAAAAATAATTTATGATTTTACTGGAGTTACTTCCTCATTAGCAGGAATAACAGGAGGGGAAACCTTAACAATTTATTTAGTTTCAACTTCGGTTAGAAGATTTAATATTAGCTGTATGATGAGTTATTGGAACAATGACGCAATAAATGAAAGTGGACTTCCGACATTACTCGATCAGGTCATGAAATTAGATAAATAACAAATCACTCACCACTAAAAAGCCACAAGAATCTCCTTTGCAGTGCTGAAACCTTCAGTTGCATTTCAAAAACTATTCCTACCTTTAAAAAATAGACGAATAGCACATCCATCAAAAGCAGAGCAAAGGAATGAAACCAGTTACAGTAACAACATTGAAACAGGAATTGGCGCACCACACGCAACAAGAATTGATTGAAATCTGCTTAAAACTGGCTAAATTCAAAGCTGAAAACAAGGAGCTCCTCACCTATTTGTTATTTGACTCATTGAACGAGGACGAATACATTCGTAGCATCAAAGAAGAGATTGATGAGGCATTTTCACAGATGAATCAAGATACCTTATACTTTCTCAAAAAAAGCACGCGCAAAATTCTGCGGTCGATTAAAAAATACATTCGCTATTCCAAGAACAAGCAAACTGAAGCAACCCTTCTACTCCATTTTTGTCGCCAAATGAAACAATTAAAACCAGCTCATTTGTGCAGTCAGCAATTGGTCAACATGTATGATCGACAATTGGAAATGGCAAAGAAAGCAATTAGTACTTTGCACGAAGATTTGCATTATGATTTCAAGGAAGAGTTGGAATTTTTAGAAGAGAATTGAATCATTGGTGACAGTTGATCATAATCCAAAATCATGGAACCAACTTATGATTTCTTTGGAATCCTACTCTAACAAAGTGCAGAAAAATCTTATTTATCTCCATTTCATTTGAACCAACTTCTACTTTGCCTGTACTAAGTAAAAATCATTCTTATGAAAACACTTTTTTTACTTGTAACATTGAGCATCTCCCTATTTGCTTCAGCGAAAAAAAACTACTTCCAACAATTGTGCGATTTCAATCCAAATTGGAAAAAATACGAAGCACGCATTGCTCATTTGGACTATCAAGAATTTGAATCAGATCGAGAATACATTCAATCGCATTTAAGTTCGGTGCTTACCATTTTGCGATCGAATCCAACGGATCAATTTTCATTCAGTCAACTCCAATCACGTTTACAGTTAATCAAAGTATTGGATCACTACCGACTTTCGGGCAATTTTCCCATCAATTATTACAAGAAAAAACGCGTTCCTGTATTCATCGATGAACACAACACGCATTGTGCAGTTGGCTATTTGTTGCGTGAAACAGGTTTTGAATCACTTGCACAGCGCATTGCTGCTACGGACAATTATGTTTGGGTGAAGGATATCAAAGATCCAGCATTAATTGTTTGGCAAGAACATGTTGGTTTTACACTCGAAGAACTCAAATTGATTCAAGGTGCATATGATTTCTACCTGCCGGATGCGCTCACTGCTCCAAATCGACTTGAGATTCCACAACAACCTGCAGTGATGAACTTATTCTTCGATCAATCTGATTTTTCACCATTCAATGTTTGGTGCAAAGGAGAAGGTCGAAATGGCGTGTTGCATGGAAAATGGATTCAAAATTACGCATATGCACAACCTTGGATTGTTGGTTATTACGACAATGGTGAACGAACTGGAAAATGGGAAGAATACTATCAAGGAACAACCCAGTTATGTCGCACCGAACACTGGAAAGACGACAAATTGAATGGATTGCGTACACGTTTCAATCGTGAAGGGAAAATCATTGAAAAAATCTACTTCGAAGATGGCAAAGCAATTACGAAAATTAACTACGATTTAGGTTACAATCCAAAAACGTATGTTAGAAAACCATTGGATTCTGTCACTGTTGAAACGCAAGTATTCGATTTGAATGGAAAGTGCATTGCTAAAGGACAAGAAAAAATTTACAATCCAGGAAACTTGCAATGGTTCCAAAACATTGAATTAACAGCATTGAACACCTTTGCTTTGTCCGCTGAAACGCTTCAAACAAACTCCAATTACAGTAATGGAAATGGTAGTGTCAAAGAGTTTCATTCGCCTAAATCCTTTCAAACACCTTCATTAGTAGAATACAAAAAAGTTGGAAACTGGATTTATTACAGCGAAAACAGTACGGATTTATCAAAATACATTGAATCGTTGGTCAACGAATCCAACCCTACTCTTCAGCAACAATTTCTCTATTTCTCTGAGGCAAATTGGACAGTAGCAAATCATCTTCCATTTATGTCTACAAAAGGGCGCTTTGATTCAATCATTGTTGATTATTTGGATAATGAAATTCAATATGTCTCCTTGATAGCACCAATGAAACATGAGCGTTATCAAGTAGAACATAACTTAAATTATGTTCAGTTTGATCCTTATCGTATAAGAAGAATCCACTATGGAGATTTTTCACTCCATTCCCCAATAAAATCAGTTGGCCGAATTGATGAAAAAGGCAACAAGTGTGGACAATGGACCTATTACAATGAAAATGGAATCCCGACAACCAAGTATGAATTTGTATTGCCCGAAGAAGTGAAAGTTGGCCCTGGAGGATGGGAATATGGAAGATAGTTTCTGTGTAAATTGAAAGACTTTATTATCTTTCATTCATGGATCACTACGAGCAAACATTCAACACTTGGAATAAAATGGCGGATCTTTATGAAGATAAATTCATGGATTTGCCAATTTACAATGAAAGTTACGATCGTTTTTGCGAAAGCATAGCGAAAAACGGTCGCATTTTAGATATTGGTTGTGGACCAGGAAACATTACAAGAAGCTTGTTGCAACGCAATCCTCACTTTCAAATAAAAGGTCTTGATGTTGCCGAAAACATGATTCAATTAGCGCGTAAGAACAATCCAAGTGCTGAATTTGATGTCATGGATATACGTCGACTCGATCAATTAAAAGAAACTTTTGACGCGATTATTTGTGGATTCTGCATTCCGTATGTTTCCAAAGATGAATGTGCTAAACTGATCAGTGATTGCGCAACAATGCTTTCGGAAAATGGCATTTTGTACCTCAGCTTTGTGGAAGGTTCTGAAGAACAATCGGGATTTAAAACAAATCATTCAGGAGATGGAGTTTATTTCTATTTTCACGAGCTCGAGAACATCAAGGAACAATTGAGTAAAAATCAGTTTTCTTTGAAACATTTGATACACGTTGATTATCCAAAACCAAAAGGTCCGGCAGATGTGCATACGATTGTGATTGTACAAAAACGATCCTAAATTCATGTTTTTCTTTTGTCAACCATTTCATTCGTAAAAAGCCACTTCACATTGCTTCAAAGTGGCTTTTTGTACAACCTACCTAACCCTTATGAAAAAAATTATTGTTCTTTAGTTCCAACCGCCACCTAACGCACGGTAAACATTGACAGTTGCATTCATCAAACGCTTTTTTGTTTCTATCAATTCAAATTTCGATTCCAATGCATCACGTTGAGTCAATAAGACTTCCATATAGTCTGCTCGCGCGGACTTAAACAAATTGGTTGAAATATCAATCGATTCATTCAATGCTTCCACTTGTTTAGTTTGATAATCATAGCTTTGTTCCAAATTACTGATATTTGAAACCTGATTAGCTACCTCGATGTAAGCATTCAAAATTGTTTGCTCGTAAGAATAAACAGCTTGAATTTGCTTGGCATTGGCATTGTAATACGTTGCTTTAATCGCTTTACGATTTATCAATGGTGCCACCAACTCTCCAGCGATGGAATAAATCAATGATTCAGGCGACTTCACTAAAAATGAAGGATTAAACGCTCTAAATCCAGCTCCAGCATTAATCGTAAAAGATGGATAAAATTGAGCACGAGCGACCTTAACGTCCAACTTAGATGCTGCTAGATTGTATTCTGCTTGTCGAATATCCGTTCGATTCACCAACAACTGAGAAGGAATTCCAACATACACAGAATCTGGCATTAATTCCAAAAAATCATCTGAGCTGCGCGCAATTGGTTGCGGATATCGCCCTAGAAGGAAATTGATTCTGTTTTCAGTTTCAATGATGTCTTGCTCAATGGCAAATTGAAGGCTACGCGTATGATATACTTCTGCCTCAAACCTACGAACAGCCAATTCAGTCGCTCTTGTCGCTTCTTTTTGCAGTTTCACAATTTCCAATGCATTGCTTTGAATCTCAATGTTCTGCTTCACAATAGTCAACTGGTTATCAAGTGCAAGCAACTCATAATACGAATTTGCAATCTCAGAAATCAATTGTGTTACCATGAAGTTTTTTCCTTCTACACTTCCTAAAAATCGATTGTAGGCAGATTTCTTGGCATTGCGCAGCTTCTTCCAAATATCCACTTCCCATGAAGCATAAACGCCAAACATGTAATCTGGTAGAATTTCTGGAGTCGCTTTTCCTGGAGCAATTTCCGAAACATCATCAGCCGCACCTTGACTTGTATGTCGACCAACTTTATCGACACCAGCGCCTAATCCAGCTCCTACAAATGGAAGGTATTCTCCTTTTCTAGCCATGACTTCATTTTGCGCAATTTGAATTTCTTGCAATAGGATATTCAATTCCTGATTGTTTGCTAGTGCAGTATCTATCAATGCAGTCAAGTTCTCATCTGTGAAATACTCTTTCCACTTCAATTGTGCAGAGTTGACAGTATCCTGAGAAGTGTAATAACTCTCAGGAACCGCTGTGTTTTCTTCTTTCGCTGATACTTTCAAACTTTTACAAGCTGAAAAAACGAGCGCCATACAGGCAATTCCTACCCAAATCTGAATTGTTTTTCTACTTTTCATCTTCACTTGTTTCTTCTGTTGTTGGAAAATTATCGATGGCGTGTACAAAGTCTTCTGTCAATGAACTATCATCTTCGTCTTTAATCATTTTTCTGCCATCCGCTAAACTTCCAAAAATGTAATACAATCCTGGAACGATAATTACTCCGAAAATGGTTCCGAATAACATTCCTCCCAGCGCAGATGAACCAATGGTTTTATTTCCAATTGCACCTGCTCCATGCGCTAAAATCAATGGAATCAATCCAGCAATAAAGGCAAACGATGTCATCAAAATTGGTCGGAATCTCACTTTTGCTCCTTCAATGGCTGCTTCTAAGACTGACATTCCTTCATGACGTTTTTGCATGGCAAATTCCACAATCAACACGGCATTTTTACCGAGTAGTCCGACCAGCATGACCAGTCCAACTTGTGCATAAATGTCATTTGCCAATCCCATTCCTTTCAGCAATAAAAAGGATCCGAAAATTCCGGCTGGCAATGATAAAATAACTGCCAATGGAATAATGAAACTTTCATACTGAGCGCACAATACGAAGTAAACGAAGATCAATACAACGATGAAAATGTAGATTGCTTCATTTCCACGCAATGTCTCGTCTTTTGACAAAGCAGCCCAATCGATATCAAAACCATGTGGCAATGTTTCTTTGGCCACTTCTTGAATCACTTTAATTGCTTCACCAGAACTATAACCTTTTGCAGGAGCACCACGAATGGCGGCTGTATTGTACATGTTGTAACGGTTGATTTCATTGGCACCTTGTGTTTTCTTCATTTTCATGAAGGCAGAAAGTGGCACCATTTCATCTCTATCGTTTTTAACATACAAATTCATGATATCGGTTGGCAACTTTCTAAATTCAGGTCCCGCTTGAACGAATACTTTGAAGAATCGTTGAAACTTGATGAATCCCAATTCATAGGTACTTCCAACAAATACAGACAATGTGTTCATGGCATTCCCGATTGTCACACCTTTTTGCATCGCCAACTCATTGTCGAATTCAATTTCATATTGTGGGTAATTCGCACTAAAGAAGGTGAACAATCCTGTCAACTCTTTGCGTTTTTCCAAAGCTGCCATGAACTCGTTTTTCACTTCTTCGAGTTGACCATAATCTCCAGAATTGGTTTTATCCAACAACTGCAAGGCGAATCCTCCGGCAGCACCATAACCAGGAACAGCAGGTGGATCAAAAAATTCAATTGTTGCACCAGGAATCACACTGGCTTTTTCTTCCAACTCATAAATGATTTCATTCACATTTTTATGACGTTCACCCCACGGTTTCAAGTTGATCAAACACGTTCCAGCATTTGAACCACGACCTTCTGTTAATACTTCGTATCCAGCAATGGATGAAATGGATTGAACACCTTCCACTTTTTGCACAATTTCTTGTAACTGACGAGAAACATCATTTGTTCGTTCCAAAGTTGAACCTGGAGGAGTTTGAACAATGGCATAAATCATTCCTTGGTCCTCACTTGGAATAAATCCGCTTGGCAAAACGTTTGATACTCCAACAATTCCTAATCCGAAGATGAGCAACAAACCGAAAGTGACAACTCTTCTGTTAACAATCGTTCTTAATAGTTTCACATAACCACCGGTCATTTTTTCAAATCCACGGTTAAATGAATCCAAAAAGCGATTCAACCATGTTTTCTTTTTCTCTTTTCCATGTTCGTTTTTCAATAACATGGCACACAGCACTGGCGTCAACGTCAAGGCAACAAAACCTGAAATGACAATTGCAGTCGCCATCGTTATCGCAAATTGACGATAGAATATCCCAACTGGTCCAGACATAAAGGCAACCGGAACGAATACTGCGGTCATCAATAAAGTAATGGCGATAACGGCCCCACTAATTTCACTGATTACTTTTCGAACAGCGTTGTACGGAGTTATGTGCGGTTCTTCTGCAAATTTAGCGTGCACAGCTTCCACAACGACAATCGCGTCATCGACGACAATACCAATTGCTAACACGAGGGCAAAAAGCGTAATCATGTTAATTGTCAACCCGAAAAGTTGCATAAACATAAATGCACCAATCAATGATACCGGAACAGCAATTGTTGGAATCAATGTTGAACGCCAATCTCCTAAGAAAAGGAATACAACCAAAGCCACCAAGATAAAAGCATCTCTTAAAGTGTGTAACACGTTCTCGGTAGAAGCTTCCAAGAAATTAGAGACATCATAACTAATTTCATAATCCATTCCTGGAGGCATTGTTTCTTTCAACTCCTCCAATTTTTCTTTACAATTGGCAATGACCTCACTGGCATTACTTCCATAGGTTTGTTTCAAGACTATCGCTGCAGAAGGATTACCATTCAAATTGGAATAAATATCGTAATACTCACTTCCCAAGTTTACTTCGGCGATGTCTTTGAGGTGCAACATTTCACCATCGGGATTTGCTCGAATGATGACATTTTCATATTCCTCCTCTTCGCTGTAACGGTCAGAATAAGCCAACACATATTCCAATGCTTCTGCTCTGCTTCCATCACCACGTCCAATTCGACCAGGTTTACCGATGACGCTTTGTTCTTCGAGCGCCTTCATGACTTCGTCGGGTGAAACATTGTACGCTCTCATTCTATCAGGATTCAACCAAATGCGCATCGCATATTGGCGACTTCCCAAAATTTTTGCTTGACCAATACCATTGATTCGCTGTAACTCTGGAATCATGTTAACACCAGCATAGTTGAACAAGAATTTCATATTCGCATCCTTATCCGTACTATACAGATTGACATACATCAACATACTTGGCATAATTGGCGTGATGATAACACCTTCTCGCTGCACCAATGCTGGAAGTTTATTCAATACTTGCTGCACACGATTGGAAACTTGCACCAATGCTTGATCAGGATCTGTTCCGAGGTTGAATACAATTTGAATATTTGCTTCTCCAGCACTCGTTGCATCCGATGTCATGTATTTCATTCCCCAAGCTCCATTGATGGATTGCTCTAGAGGAATTAACACAGATTCGGACAAGGTTTTGGCACTCGCTCCAGGATAGGAAGCTGTTACCATAACCATTGGAGGCGCAATGGACGGAAACTGTGACGTTGGTAGTGTTTCAATTGCAAGTATTCCCATGAAAATAATCACAAGTGACAATACAATTGCAAGTACCGGTCTTTTGATAAATTTATTAAACATTTTATTTCGTATTAAATGTGATTATTTCAATTACTCAACATAGACGTTTAACTCAGAAAACACTTTCTCAGGTTTTTGGTATTCGTAATGCAATTTTTCATTGTCGCTCACTTTTCTGATTCCTTCCACAACGATTCTATCTGTTGCTTTAATTCCTTTTCGAATGACATACAAGTCAGGAATTTCTGCTGCAATTTCGATTTCTCGTGCATGTGCAACATTGTTTTTATCAACGACATACACATATCTTTTTTCCAACACTTCGAATGTTGCTTTTTGAGGAATTAAGATTGCTTTTTTCATTTTTGTGTTGACTTGGATATTACCAGTTTCACCATGTCTCAACAATCTATTAGGATTGGGAAAAGTTGCTCTAAAAGCGATGTTTCCTGTTTCATTGTTAAAGTCAGATTCAATTGTTTCAACGATACCTGGAAAATCAAAAAGTTCGTTATTAGCCATCAATAAGTTGACTTGCAGTTTTTTCTCTTTGATCAATTCATTTTGATAGGTCAAATATTCTGCTTCAGGAACATTGAAATACACCCACATATTTCCATTATCGGAAAGCGTTGTGAGTAATTCTCCTTCGTCCAACAAACTTCCTTTACGGACATCTTGAAACTTTCCAACGATTCCATCGAATGGTGCTTTGATTTCTGTGAATCCAAGATGAACCTGAGCCAACTTCAATTCAGCTTTGGCTTTCGCCAATTTTGCTTTCGCCATGGCTTTTTCATTCATCGACACAACGTTTTGTTCTGCTAAACGCGCCGTGTTTTGGTATTCAATCTCTGCAAATTCGGCTTCAGCTTGTGCCTTTTGCATTTCTGCTTCATAAATGGAAGGCATGATTTGAAACAGGCGTTGTCCCTTTTTCACTGCCTGCCCCTCATCTACAAAAATGTCTTGCAAATAACCTCTTTCCAAAGCCCGTAATTCAATGTGTTGAATGGAATGGATTTGACACACATAATCTTTGATGATCATTGTATCCTTTACCATCGGACTTGAAACAATGAAGCTCCCTTCTTCTTCCTTTTCAACTTCATCTGTCCCGCAGCTTGTAACCAAAAACAAGCCAAACAGACTCATAAGCATGAATGCTTTTTTCATAATTTTGTTTTTTAATAAAAATTGATTGTAAGTTTTTTGTGATTGTGCTTATCACAGAATTGGAATTAAAATGCAATAATTCGCTGTTTGAACCAGATTACACTAGTCCATACACTTAGCGGCAACAAAAAGTTGTCGCGCACAAGAAGAAATCAAAGTCTAAACACCTCAAATAAGATGTACCAGCATGTTGAATAATTCGCTCTAAACGAATAAGTTGGAAAAAAGCGGTCAATGGCACCAGAAACTGCTTCGCGAAATGGCGTGCAGAAATTTACAGTAAGATCAACATTTTGATGATCTACTTTAGATTGAACTTCGCTTTTGTTTTCATCATCCACTTCTATTTCAATCGCAGCGGCATGATTGCCAATGGAATGATTGAGTTGTCCAGAAGTAATGTGATTTTGAGGAAAATCAATTTGATTGGAAAACCTTGACGGTTCGCTTTGTTCAAAATCAAAAGTGCTTGCATGTAACACAAAACATGCTACAAGCAAACTCAACGAAATGAAATATTTTACAAAGCTTTTCATCATCTTAAGTGCAAAATTATAGTAAGTTTCAGATGGATGTTCATTTTTCCCGTTAATTTATCGTTAATGAATGAAAAAAATTCTTCCTATCTTTAAAATCAATGAAAATCACATCCCTCATGGCACTTAGATTTGTACTTTTTTTAATCCTCAACTTCGGAGCTCTTGCATTAGGAGGACTTTTTACCAATTCAGGTGTCAATTCCGAATGGTATTCAAATTTAAATCAAGCACCGTGGACTCCACCAGGGTGGGTATTCGGAGCCGCATGGACGACGATTATGATTTGTTTCACTTTTTACATGACAACGGCCCTTCCAAAAGTAGATGATAAACGAAAATTATTGATGCTATTTGCTATGCAGTGGATTTTAAATGTGTCATGGAATCCAATATTCTTTTATTTTCACCACATTGGTTTCGGGCTAATTGTAATTTGTGGTTTGACAATTTTGATTGCTTTCGTATTGTTCAACTATCGAACAGTGTTTAAAGGCTATACATTATTGCTTCTTCCTTATTTTATTTGGTTGATCATAGCAACTTCTCTCAATGCATATATTTTCCTTCATCCTAATTAAATAGTGCGAACATGAAATTAGTAGAAGATTATATCCTTGAATTTCCGGTGGAAGTCCAACAATCACTCAACCGCATCCGAACAATCATACAAGAAAATGTTCCAGAAGCAATGGAATCTATTTCATATGGAATGCCAGCTTATAAATTAAAAGGAAAACCATTGATTTACTTTGCAGCGTATAAAAAGCACATTGGTGTTTATGCCACTCCATCCGGACATGAAGCGTTTAAATCGGAGTTATCGAACTACAAACAAGGCAAAGGTTCTGTACAATTTCCGCTGGAGCAAGAAATACCATTCGACTTAATTGAAAATATTGTTTTACACAACCAACATTCTATCCTAACAAAAGTTAAATAATTGTTGTTTATGGCGATTCGCTTTGTTCTTCGCCGAAAAGACCTTTCTTTTGTGTTTCAAAAGCAATAGATTTAATGAAAAGCGTTCTTTCCTATCTCTCCAACATAATTATTTCAATTACATTCTTACTTGCTTGTACAAGTTCTTTTGCGCAAACAACGCATTACATCGGACAAGTTACTGAAGCAAATACAGGAAATCCATTGCCTTTTGCAAGTGTTGTTTTACACTCCAACTCTACTGGGTTAGTCATTACTGGTGCTAAAACAGATATCGAAGGAAATTTCAAATTCCATTCAGATTCATCCAATGTTTTTGTCGCAATTAGCGCTTCTGGTTTTCAAAAAAAGGAGTTCTATGACTTTGTAATTGCGAATGACACCGTTGATTTCTTGATTATTCAACTAAACAGCTTAACGCTTGACATTGAAGAAGTACAAGTGACTGCTGAGCGATCGACAATGGAATTCAAATTAGACAAACGCGTTTTCAACGTTGGAAAAGACATCAGTTCAACAGGAATGGGTGCTTTGGAAGTATTGAATAACGTTCCATCTGTAAGTGTTGACATTGAAGGAAACATCAAATTAAGAGGAAATACTGGAGTTCAAATTTTGATTAATGGAAAACCTTCCGTTTTATCAGATGAAGCGAGCAATGCATTAGGAACCATTACTGCAGACATGATTGAATCTATTGAAGTGATCACCAATCCATCTGCTAAATACGACGCAAGTGGTACTTCTGGAATCATCAACATTATACTGAAAAAAGAAGAAAACAAAGGAATGAACGGTTCAATTTCTGTGAATACAGGTTGGCCTCACAATCATTCTATTGGTGGAAGTATCAATTATCGCGCAACCAAATTCAATCTTTTTACACAATTTGGAGCAGGATATCGTTCTATGCCAAGGTACGAAAGAAGTGAAAACAACAATTTACTTTCAGGAAGTATGATTAAAAGTGATGGAATTTCCTATCGCAATGAAAATTTCTATAATCTGACCTTAGGTTCTGACTTTTACATCAATGATTACAATACTTTGACACTTTCGGGAAATGTTGCCTATGAAATTGAAGATCAACCTTCGAGCAATCAAATTGATTTTTACGACTCGACTCAAACATTGGTTAACAGCTACAATCGAATTGAAGAAACATCGGCTTTGAATCCAAAATACCAATACGATTTGCAGTACCACAAAGTGTTTAAAAACAACAAAGAACATGAATTGCAGTTCAGCACAATTGGTAGCTTCTTTGGAAAAGATCAATCATCGGAGTTTAGAAATGATTATACGTTGGGAACAGCTAATTTTAGCAATCAAGAAACTAAAACCAACTTTTTTCAGTCCAATCAAACTTACAAACTGGATTACGTGAATCCCTTTACGAAAAGAATTACTTTCGAAACGGGTGCTATGTACGAAGTAAGTAAAGTCGGGAACGATTTTGAAGTATACAACGAAGACATGAATGTGTTTATACTTGATACGAATTTGACGAATGATTTCAACTACGATCAAAATGTACTTGGCGTTTATGTCACTGGTTCATACGAAGGGGAAAAATGGGGTGTAAAAGGTGGTTTGAGAGCCGAAAACACAGATTTAGAAACCTATTTAGTCACTACAGACGAACGAAATGCTAGAAACTTTACGAACTTCTTTCCGACCTTGCATACTTCCTATAAAGTTTCCAGAGCTGTGCAATTGCAAGCAGGTTATTCAAGACGTATATTCCGTCCAAGATTGTGGGATTTAAATCCATTTTTCAACATTCGCAATAACTACAATATCCACACTGGAAATCCAGATTTGTTGCCTGAATTCGCAGATTCTTATGAATTAACAGGAATTTTTATTTTCAAAAAAGTGACTTTGAATTCGAGTTTGTACTATTTGCATGCAACAGAAGTAAAAGAAAACATAGCAACGTATTCCAACAATATAACGCTCACAAAACCAATGAATATTGGAACCAATGATAAAATTGGAGTTGAATTGAACTGGAAATATTCCGCAACGAGATGGTTGACTATCAATGGCGACTTCAACTATGGTTATTTTGATCGTAGAGGAGAATATTTAGCGCAGAATTTTAATTTCAACGGAGACCAATGGTCAGGAAAAACAATGTTGAAACTCAAATTCAAGTATGGAATTGATATCGAATTAACAGGAAACTACCAATCGGGATACAAAACCATTCAAGGATCTGTTGCAGATTACGCCTTTGGAGATTTGGGAATAAGAAAGAAAATTTGGAAAGGGAAAGCTGTCATCAATTTGGCTGTTCGTGATATTTTCGCGACAAGAATTCATCAAAGTTATGTCGACCAGCCGACTTATTCATTGTACAACTATTCCACTCGTGGTCGATTCATTACTTTAGGATTCAGCTATAGTTTTGGAAAAGGAGAAGCGATGACGTATTCTGGAGGTGGAAGACATTAGGAGAAGGTAGGTAAGTATTGATTTTAAACTTTTAAACTTTTAAACTTTTAATCTTTTAATCTTTTAATCTTTTAATCTTTTAATCTTTTAATCTTTTAATCTTTTAAACAACTAAATATTTACATCACTAAACTTTTAGTGAGCGCCCCATTCACACTGACGTTCAGAGCCACTCTTTACGATTCTCCCTTCTCAAAAGAAGGTTACATTGCATTGTTTTTTTATGTATTTTAGTCTAACAGAATCCAATCAAATGAATTACGAATACCTCGAAACCGAACGGTTACTACTTCGAAAACTGACGCAAGAAAGCTTCAATTACATTTTCGCACATCTCAACGATAAGGAACTTATCGAATTTCTTGGAATGGATTCACAGGAAGAATTAGCAATACAACGTGCAAAGTTCAACGCTGGACTTTCAACCCACAACAGAAAATTTGTTCACTTTCAACTCATTGAAAAAAGCTCCCAAAAAGTAATTGGATGGTGCGGATACCATACTTGGTACACAGATCATTTCCGTGCAGAAATTGGCTATGGAATGAATTCAGACGAATATAAAAACAAAGGATTCATGTCTGAAGCCTTGTTGCCAATCCTTGAATATGGATTTACAAAAATGGACCTTCACCGTATCGAAGCATTGGTTGCTCCCTACAATGAACCATCATTGAAGTTGATTCAGAAATTCAATTTCCAACAAGAAGGTCATTTAAAACAACACTATTTTGTGAATGGCAAAGCTGAAGATTCACTTTTCTTTGCGCTTTTGAGATCGGAGTTTTAATACCAAATTACATTCTAAGCAGAAAACCGTACTTTTGTCGACGGAAAAATCATCGCACATCAATGAAAATTAAGAAAAGAAGAAAACTCGTTTCTTACCTCAACATTCTTGATCAACCAATTCGCTTTAACCCGTTTGTCTTCAGTCGATCTTTTTTGCTATGGGCAATGCTTGGATTGATTGGTGGAATTACAGCTGGAATTTATTGGATCATTCTAGAATTCTTGACGCATCAATTGGGGTATTTTGAAGGTTGGATGGTCATTCCTGTAATGGCAATTTGTGGATTACTCGCAGGACTTGTCATTCATTTCATAGGAGATCCTGGTGAAATACATTTAATCGTTAACAACATTCGTTTCAACAAAGGAAAACTCAACCCAAAAAACAATCCTTCGATGATTCTTTCATCCTTGTTGTGTGTAGCATCAGGAGGAAGTCTTGGTCCTGAAGCACCATTGGTTCAAGTCACAGGCTCTACAGGAACATGGTTAGGAAAACTGTTTCGTTTAAAAGGAGAAGAATTGCGATCTTTGAGTATTGCAGGAATGGCATCAGGGTTTACGGCATTATTCGGAGCTCCGTTAGGTGGAAGCTTATTCTCTCTCGAAATTCTACATCACAAACATGCAGTTGAATATTACAAAGCAATCATTCCTGCCTTAGTGGCTAGTAGTTTTAGTTACGTTATTTTTGCATTAATCATTCATTTAGGTATTGGTGCGACTTGGAATTTAACCAATTATGAATATGCTGGACCTTTTGACTTTGGTTTAGCCGTAGTGTTTGGAATTGTAGCAACAGCTGTTGGTTGGGGATTCATTTTAACGGTAAAATTTTTCAAAAAAATAGCTGAAACAAAACCATTGCCGATCTACATAAAAACTTTGATTGGTGGATTATTATTAGGTGTAATTTCATTTTATTTCCCTTTGACACGTTATTTTGGACATCATGAAATCAATGAGTTACTCGCAGAATCATTTCCTTTACAGGTTTTATTCGCTTTATTGATTTTTAAAATAGTTGCAATTGCCATTACTGTAACTTCTGGTTGGCGTGGAGGATTTATTATCCCCTTATTTTTTGTAGGCGCCACACTAGGATTAATCCTTCATCATCTTTTTCCTACAATTCATGTCACATTAATTGTTGTAAGTTGCATGGCCGCAATTAATGCATGTGTCACAAGAACGCCAATGAGCACAACAATACTATTGTCCACATTAACTGGATTTTCATTTTTTGTACCTATCCTTTTTGCGAGTCTAACAGGCTATTTTCTTGCACCAAGGATTCCATTCATTCATTCTCAATTTGAAGACATAAAGGAATAAATCCTAAAAAAGCCTAAATATCAATAAGTTAATTTTTTACCACCATTGAATTGCGTATCTTATCTAGAAAGCAAAGTCATGAAAAGCATAGAACAATTAAATCAGGAAATCACAGAATTAACGTCGATGATTGAAGATAAGTACCCAGAATTACATCAATTTCTAACGGAAACTCCTATCACGATTATGAAAGAACCTGGTCAGCAAGTTACAGTAGAGAATTTAGAAAAACACTTGGAAAGTTTGAAAACAATATTCTTTCGGTACAAGGAAACACAATCATTGAAATAAAAAAAGGCCTTACAACTGCAAGACCTCTTTACCCAAACAACCTTTAATGTTTACTAAAAGTCAGTAACTAATTGATGTTTATCAATCAATTTTCTCAAATTGATTAAAGCATATCTCATTCTACCCAAAGCTGTATTGATACTAATGTCTTCTGCATCCGCAATGTCTTTAAAAGACATGTCTTGGAAGATACGTTGTTTCAAAATATCACGTTGAGTATCTGGTAAATACTCAATTAAATCGACCATTTGATTTTTCAACTCATCAGATGTGATTTGATCCTCAATGTTCAAGTCCGTCAATGACAAAGTGCTGAAAATATTAAAATCATCACTTTTAGATGAAGACTCTGAAATCATCTTCATTTTATTTGCCTTGCGGAAATGATCAATGACCAAATTGTGCGCAATTCGCATTGCCCAAGGTAAAAACTTCCCTTCTTCGTTGTAATTCCCCGCTTTCAATGTGCGGATAATTTTAATAAAAGCTTCTTGAAAAATATCTTCAGCCAATAATTGATCACGCACTTTTAAGTAGATAAAACGGTGCATTTTACCTTTATGACGCATCAACAAGCATTCAAATGCTTTCTCGTTACCGTTAATATATGCTGTGATTAATTCACGGTCATCCATTCGCTCCATAGCCATAATTACTCAAATTAAGTAGTTAATAATATTAGATTTTAACTTTAAGAGTAAAAATGTATCCTATACGCGTGCCGTTTTTTAATTGTTAGAACGACTAATATACAACTATTTTTTAAACAAGCAAAAAAAGGTTTAAAAAATTCAAGGTTTCGCTTATTCAATAATTAAAGGATTCAACAATTCAATATCCTGATTGCTATCCGAACAATTATTGGCAATGTAGTAAATTTTTATAATCATCTTCCATTGTTGAATAATTGAATAGTGCAGCGTTGAATATTTAAAATTTCCCGCATCTTTTTTCATTCTCACCCATCCAATTAATTATCTTTGATTCATGGCAAAACAAACCCATATCGAAGTAAAAGGAGCACGTGTGCACAACCTTAAAAATATTGATGTAAAAATCCCTCACAATAAATTTACCGTCATTACAGGATTGTCGGGTTCAGGAAAATCTTCCTTGGCATTTGACACACTCTTTGCTGAAGGACAGCGTCGTTACATTGAAAGTTTATCTTCTTATGCACGTCAGTTTTTAGGGAAATTGGATAAGCCAGAAACAGACTACATAAAGGGAATTGCTCCCGCCATTGCCATCGAACAAAAAGTCATTACTAGTAATCCTCGATCAACCGTCGGAACAACAACGGAGATTTATGATTACCTCAAAATATTGTTTGCCAGAGTTGGAAAAACCTATTCGCCTATCAGTGGATTAGAAGTAAAAAAACAACGCGTTTCTGATGTCGTTGATTTTGTTCAAACTTTGCCAAGCGAAGAACGTATCTTGATCCTCTCTCCTATTTTACATTTCAAAGAATATGGAGTCGCTAAGCAATTGGAAGTGCTAAAACAACAAGGTTACGCGCGCTTACTTTTGCACAATGAACTCATTACTATCGAAGATGCCATTGCTTCTATTCCGAAGAAAATCGATGAAGCAAGTCTTGTTGTTGACCGTTTAACCGTTGATTTTTCGAGCGAAGAACAATTATCGCGATTAGCTGACTCAATTCAACTAGCTTTTTCTGAAGGAAATGGTGATTGCTCCATTCAAACAATGTCGGACAGCAAAATGCATTCATTTTCAACACGCTTTGAATTGGATGGAATGGAGTTTCAGGTGCCAACAGAACACTTTTTCACATTCAACAATCCTTTTGGAGCATGTAAAGCATGTGAAGGATATGGCCAAATCATTGGAATTGACGAAGATTTAGTCATTGCCAATCGCAATTTAAGTGTTTATGAAGGAGCAATTTTACCATGGAATGGAGATACCATGGGCGAATACTTGAATCAATTGGTGTACAATGCTCAACAATTCGACTTCCCCATTCATCGACCAATCAATGAATTGACAGACGAACAATACAACTTGCTGTGGACTGGGAACAAGCATTTTATGGGATTGAATGATTTTTTCAAATTTGTTGAGAGTCAAACATACAAGATTCAATACAGAGTCATGCTTTCACGTTATCGAGGGAAAACCGAATGTCCAGATTGTTCTGGAACGCGACTTCGAAAAGATGCAAATTATGTGAAAGTAGCTGGGAAAACAATCACAGATTTGGTGCTTTCTCCCATCGATAAAGCCTTGGAATTTTTCGAACAATTGGAGTTGAATGAATACGATCATCAAGTTTCGAAGCGAATTTTACCTGAAATCACCAACCGATTGCGTTTTCTAACCAATGTTGGTTTGGGTTATTTAACATTGAACCGACGTTCCAATTCATTATCAGGAGGAGAATCGCAACGCATCAACTTAGCAACGTCACTTGGAAGTAGTTTGGTTGGATCGATGTATATTTTAGATGAGCCATCGATTGGCTTGCATCCCAAAGATACAGAACGATTGATTTCTGTTCTTCACAATTTACGCGACCTCGGAAATACCGTAATTGTTGTTGAACACGAAGAAGACATCATGCGCGCTGCTGATGAAATTCTCGATATTGGTCCAAAAGCTGGAATTTATGGTGGTGAAGTTGTTTTTCAAGGAAATCATAGTGAACTGATGTTACAAACAGACAGTTTGACAGCCGATTATTTGACTGGAAAAAAATCGATTCCGATTCCAGCTAAAAGACGACAATCAAAAAATAAATTGACATTTTCTGGCATTCGAAAGCACAACATTAAAAACGTTGAAGTTGTCATTCCGTTGAATGAATTAGTGTGTATTACTGGTGTTAGTGGTTCCGGAAAATCAACACTGATCAAAGACATAGTTTATCCAGCGATTCGCAGACATTTAGGAGAAATTGCTGACTCATCAGGAGGAAGTATACAATCCACTGGCGATTGGAAGCAAATCAAAGAAGTTGAACTGATTGATCAAAATCCAATTGGAAAGTCTTCTCGAAGCAATCCAATTACTTATGTGAAGGCATTCGACGATATCAGAGAATTATTGTCGCGCCAACCAATTGCAAAATTGCGTGGTTACAAACCAGGATTCTTTAGTTTCAATGTGGACGGTGGTCGTTGTGAAATTTGCGAAGGTGAAGGTGAAATTACAGTTGGAATGCAATTCATGGCTGACATTCATTTACCTTGTGAAGTGTGTAATGGAACACGTTACAAAGCCGAAGCCCTCGAAATTGAATACAGAGGAATGAATGTTGCTGACATGCTTGGAATGGACATTCAATCGGCCTTAGATTTTTTCAAAGCTGGTGATGATAAATTAGATGCTAAAATCGTAGAGAAAATTGAACCTTTGGTAGAAGTTGGTTTGGGATATTTGAAATTGGGACAAGCATCTAGCACTTTATCAGGAGGAGAAGCTCAGCGCATCAAACTAGCTTCATTTTTGGCAAAAGGCACAAAAGCCAATGCAACATTATTTATTTTCGATGAACCGACAACAGGATTACACTTTCATGATATTGCCAAATTGGTCATTGCTTTTAATCGCTTAATCGACAATGGTCATTCAATTGTTGTCATCGAACACAATGCTGAAGTCATCAAATGCGCTGATTGGATCATTGATTTAGGTCCAGAAGGTGGAGAAAATGGTGGAAATATTGTGTTTGCTGGAACACCAGAAGATTTGTTGCTTTGTGAAGAAAGTTATACTGGGAGGTTTTTGAAGCGCAGTTTCCAAAAATAAACTCTTTACAAACTCGTTGAGAACGTAAATCTGTAATGCCTATTTCGTAATTATTTAGTACTTTCCAACTCTAAATTTATTACTATGCACAAATTATTATTCACTTTAGGATTTGCATTGTTTTCTTGCATTTCCTTTTCTCAAACTGTTTTTACTGTCGATTACGCAAGTCAGGCAGATGTTAAAGTCTTCGTTGTAGATTACGAATCTCAAGCCGATTTAAAAGTTTACAAGGTTGATTATTCTAGTCAAGCTGGAAACAACGATGGAAAATGGTTTTTTGTTGATTACGCTAGTCAAGCGAAGAAAAAAATCTTCTTTGTAGATTATGCATCGCAGGCAGACATTAAAATTTTCTTCGTTGATTATGCCAGTCAAGCTGGTTGGAAAAATTCGTCGAAGAAGGATAAAATGTATTAAAAAAATAATTGCGCATTGCGGATTACGAATTCTTGTTAATTCGTAATCCGTTCATTGCGATTCTACTTTATTTTTTTCAAAGCTTTCAGTATCTCAGAAGGTTCAGCGCGATTGCGGTAATCTTCATGTAAGAAAGCGTATTGGATAATTCCATCCTCGTCAATGATATAAGTTGCTGCCATTGGCAACTCATTGCTTTTAGACTCATTGTAAGCGTGTAAATCAAAACTTGATTGATATGCTTCTGCTACTTCAGGAGTCAAAGTGAAAACAATTCCATATTTCTTCGCAACCACATTGTTTAGGTCACTTAAAACAGCAAATTCTAAGGCATTTTTTTCAATGGTAGACAGTGAACTATCAGGAGTTTCAGGAGTCAAAGCGATTAAACTAGCCCCTTCTTTCTTGAAATTTGGCAATTCTTCCTGTAAATAGTGCAAAGTAATGTTGCAATAAGGACACCAACCGCCTCGATACCATGTTAAAATCACCGGACCTTTTTTCAATTCATCATACAGTTGAACTGTTTGACCTGTGGCATTTTTCAGTTTAAAGTCAATTGCTTTATCTCCTACTTGCAATGCTGATTGAGTGATTCCACTTGCTTTCACTGCTGCAATTCCTTCCGCATAGATTTTTTTCTTTTCATCGCTTGCTTTTAATTCAAAATTCGCTTTTTTCTGATCCAAAGTATCTTGTAAATGTGTTTCTGATGTCGATTCTTCTGTTGGCATTTCAATGACAGTTTTTGTTGTGTTAGATTCTTGGCAACTTGCAAAAAATAAAAGGACCAATGAAACCGAAAATATATTCTTCATGTGTAAATTATTTGTTTTTCACTAAGAACGGGTTAATGCTTAGAAAATAGAGCTCAATTCATGTTAATATTTGCAAAATCTCGTTAAAAAGCTGTATTTATTTACGAATCTCCTCAAAATACTGTAATTTCAATAATAGAATCGAAACAAATCAACCAATGTCCTATTTAGATCCTACTTACAATCGTCCGAATTACTCACTTACTTGGGAAGATCCTGAAGTATTGTTGCATTCAATTGATATTGAATCTGGAGATCGCGTGCTAACTTCTGCCGGAGCAGGAGAATTAGCTTTTTCGTTTTTAACATCTGAAGCATCAGAAATAGTAGCATTGGTTTCAAATCCGGTTGAAGGATTTGTAGTTGAATTAAAATTAGCTGCGATTGAAGCATTTTCACATGATGATTGTGCTGAATTTCTTGGATTTGAAGATTGCTCCGTTCGACTCTTAATGTACCAGCATTTAGAAAACATGATAAGTCCTGAAGCGAAAGAATACTGGGGAGAACATTTGTCATTTATCGATCAAGGAATCATTCATTGCGGTCATTTTGAACACTATTTGCATTTATTCAATAGTCGGGTTCTGCCAGTCATTCATTCCTCTAAAACAACTTTGCAGTTATTGGAAAGCAAATCCGCTGAAGACCAACAAAAATTTTATTCCACTGTTTGGAAGTCGCGTTTATGGAAATTGTTCTTTACACTCTATTTCAGCAAAACAAGTTTTGGAAAACATCCGCATTTTGATGAATTTTCGACCTTAAACAAGCGAAACTTCAGTGATGAAATATACCAGTTGACAGAAAATCATTTGAGCAGTGTTCTCGCACAGAACAATGAATTTTTACGGTATATGTTGACAGGCACTTTTGGTGAACAATTGCCATATTTTATGCGTTCAAAAAATTATAAACGAATCAAAAAGAATTTATCTCGTTTAAAAATTGTCCATTCCAATGTTACAGACTATTTGAAAAAAGACAATGACTTTGCTTTCGTCCATTTTGGTGAATCCATTGAGCCTATGGGCAGTGATGAGTTTCAATATTTTGCCATTCAATTGACTACCTTGTTGAAGCCTGAAACAACATTGACACATTGGAACATTCTTTCAAATCACTCATTTTCTGGAAGTAATGCGAGCGCATTTAGTTCAGATACGGTATTGGCTCAAGAAATGATCAAACGGGACAAGTGCTTTTTTCACACTCGTTTCAACATTGAAAAAACATTGGGGTAATTTTAATTGCGAATAATGCGATGAATGACCATGTATTTGCCGGTTCTACTTTGCACAATTTCTTCAGGATCACAGCTATCCCATAACCCTTCTTTTATTTCAACTTCAAGTTGAAGTGTTTCGCTGATTCCATCTTTCATAGTCATTTCATACTCCAATTCCTTTTTAGAAACGAATCCATCACAAAACTTAATGAAGTAATCTTGAACACTTCTTCTCACGTAATAATCTGTATGGGAAGATACTTTTGAATTTTTCTTCGTCAATGTTTTTTCAACAATTTGGGCAGAAATGATAAGATGACCATTCTCCAACCGGTGATCCATTGTCTTATTGCCAATCGCTGGATTTGATGTTGCACAAGAAACAAGTACAGCGAAGCCAACAACTAACCAACTGAAAGGAATCACACTTTTCATGTTTTTAAAAATAAACGATTCAGAGCAAATAGTAATGGAATGAAATGGAGAATGAATATTTCCAATAATTTACAGAACAAAAAGGACGATTGGATGATTAATCACATCTTCAATTTAACAAGTTGTTAAAACCGGACAATTAATTTCAGATTAAAACGACGCTGCGTCAAATAATTCGGTACAGCATATTGAGTTCCATTCACACCTTGGATCCATTGCTTAGACAATACATTGTTGATTCCTAGTAAATTATAAACTTCAAACGACAAGATTGCATCTGTGAAATTCTTGTTCCAGAAGGTCTTTTTTTCCTTCTTCTTATACAAGAAATCATAGGAAGTTCCGATATCAACTCTAAAGTAGGATTTAATTCTCAAGGTATCTTTGTAGCGATTATCGTCTGGCGGACCGTAAGGTAATGCCGTTCCATATTGCAATCCCATTTGCACACTCAAAGCTTCAAATCCAGGCATTTGGTCTTGAATCAAAATTCCAATGTTCAATCGTTGATCAGTTGGACGAGGAATGAATCCTGGCTCAATGACTGCTGAGTCAACCACCGTTTGATCTTCGCTAATTCCGAAAATAATTGCTTCTCCAGCCGCATTGTAATATTCGGTATATTGATCGTACAACAAGTCTTCTTTCGTTGACATCATCCCAAGTTTGAAGTAAGATTCAATTCCACGAACAAACTCTCCATTCATTGTAAAGTCAACCCCATAAGCATACGCAATAGCGTCGTTATTGGCAAAATAGCGTGTACGTACGTTTTCTACTTCATACGGATTGACATCCCACATGTATTTGTAGTACAATTCTGTCGTGAATTTGAAGGGATTTTCTCGTCCCCACATATTGAAAAACATATCATATCCTAAAACGGCGTGATACGCTTTTTGTGCTTTCACACTTGTATTCAAATCCCCATCAAAAGTTCTCAATTCTCTGTAAAACGGTGGTTGATAATACAATCCTGTAGAAAAACGAATGGTCATATCACGACGAACGATTGACGAATCTTTTACCATATACGCTCTTGGATAATACATGATTGAACCTCTTGGCGTAAAATAGAATTCATTGTTCACCGAAGTATAACCTGCTCTAGTACCAATTGACATTGCCCAACGCGCAGTAGAGCTTTCTAAAGTATCAACAAATGTTTTGGAGTACTTGTTGCGATTTTCATCTTTGAAATTCTTTTTGATGCTAACAGGATAGTCCTTTTTTGTTTTCGCCCAAATTTGATTGAATTGAGTATGCCCAGAAATCCATTCCGACTGCAAATTCAATTTCCCTTTGATTGTTTCCAATAATTCTACCTGCGAAGAACTTCCTTGAGGAACACTATAGCCTGCTGAGTCGATCAAACGCCATTCACTCAATACATCATAAAAATCATTGTGTTGATATTGTACTCCCCACAACAATTCTTTGCTTTTGAATTTTGTTCTATCTTGATTGACAAAGCCTTTAAATATTTCTCGAGATCCCGTATGATAAGCACTATAAATTGTAGCCTTCAGTCTATTTCTTGCATGATTTAAAAATGTTCCAATCCCTAAAACGGCAATTGAATCACCAAACTCTTCTTTTGAAGGATCCGTTTCCAATTCGTTGATGAAATATTGACCTTGTACATCAAAGTACTCGCGCTCATCAGTATTGAACACAGTTGCAAAGAAGTTCAAATCAGTTTTGTTGTTCGGCTTAAAATTAAACTTCGTTCCACCCATCATGGTTCTAAAACGCGTTTGCTCTTGTCCGTCAAAATAAATTGTAAACTGATACGCTTCGTTTGCAGTACCAAAATCCGTTTCTTGCGTTTGCGGAGTAAAACGATAATTGTTGTTCGAGTAATGTCCAATCAACGACCAAGTCCATTTTTCGTTGATGTAATAATTGGTTAAAAATTGTCCATCAAAAAAGACAGGATTATACGCGCCTTTTGCTGGCAATGAATTCAAAAAGTAACCGTTTGATCGATAACGAACACCGGCCATGTAATTAAAATTCTTGCGTTTACCAATCTGTTGCTCAAAACTCGCTTCAACCCCTAGCATGGAAGCCATAACAGAACCTCTCAAAGTATCAGGACTGCGATAATCAATATCGAGCACAGAGCTTAACTTGTCACCATAACGCGCATCAAATCCACCACCAGAAAAACGCAATGATTTGACTAAAGCACTGTTAATAAAACTCATTCCTTCTTGTTGTCCAGCGCGTGTCAAGAATGGACGGTAAATTTGAAAACCATTCACGTACACTAAATTCTCAGTATAACTACCCCCTCGCACATTGTAGTTGGAAGTTAACTCATTACTTGAAGTTGCTGCTGTTGTATACACCAATGCACGCTCAACATTCATAACTGGAAGCGTTTGCCAATCGGCAATGATCAATGGTTTTATTTCAAATGGTTTTTCAATTTCATGAATGACATTCACTGGTCCAACGACTTGAGTTTTAACATTGAATTGAATAACAGGAATGGTGAGATTGTCTACTGATCGAACAATAAAATCTCTACTAATTGTTAAATTTTCTACCGAATAAAAACATTCAATATGGATGGAATCACCCACTTGAGCCAAAACGCTAAAAACGCCACCATCTTCAGAATAAATGGCGCTCGACGCATCATTCACTCGAATACGAATTCCTGGAATTCCTTTATTCTCTTTGTCAACGCACGTACCCTGCAACATTACCTCTTGTCCAAAAGAAGTAGCTGCCATTACAATGAATATGAGTATTATTAATTTGTGCATCCTGCAAAAGTAGTGGCATGAACGAAATATCCGAATAAATATTTCACATTTTTTAATTTCTTTTTAGAATTGGTGGAAGTTTTCTGTTGATTCGACAAGGGTGTGATATATTGAAATCACTCTTTCCTCCCCCTCAATTTTTATCCTGCACAACGATCAAATCACCGCTAAACGGTTGCATGTTGTTCTTCAAAAACTCCATAGTTTGTGAATAATTCCCATCTGGCGTTAAATGAAAGAAGTTCAATGATCTTTCTTGCATTCCACCACCAGGAAACAAGCGATCTTTCAATTGCTCAATCATTTTCAACGATTTCTCATGGCGCGATTTTGATTGTCTGTACAACTTGTCTTTGATTCCATTCAGCTGTTTTTCAATGCGAACGGTTTCAGCGATGCCATAATTTTCCAAATTCGGATCAACGCTGATAATAGATTCTATCACTGTTTTTTTCAAAGCATCAAACTGCTTATCCAATGCTGTGAAATCCAATTCTTCAATGGAGTTTTCTTCTACAAATCGTTTTTTAAGCACATCAACATCTTCAAAAATGGTATCCAAAGAGTAAGACAATTTTTCTATCTTTTCCGATGACCCTGCATCAATCCAAAGAATGGAATTTCTGACTTGAATCAATGGATATGGAACATTTGCTTCATCAAACACACGTTTTAATTGCAACCAATAACTAATTTCTCCAGCGCCTCCAACGTAACACACATTTGGAAGTATCGATTCCTGATAAACAGGTCGCAAAACAACATTAGGAGAAAACAACTGTGGTTGTGCTTCTAAAAGTTGCAACATTTCATCCATTGTGAACGTTCCTTTCCCATCTATTTCAAAACGATCTCCAAATTTCACAATACGCTCACGTATTCCTTTGTCACAATAAAACAAATTGATTTCACGAGCGTGCACTTGGATTTTCAACCCTTCTCGCTCCAATTCAACATTTGTTTTTTCAACCGCCTCCATGGCAAATCGCTCCGTCAATTCTTTTTTCATGATCGGAGCAAACTGTCTTTTCAATTGCACATCATTTCCATCGACGATTACAACACCGTATTTCCCAACAAGATGGTGTACGAAATTTCGAAATGCATCCGCATAATCTTCGCCTTGTAGTGCATCAATCAATCCATGAATTTCAGCTTCCGGATGATTGGAAAATAATTCCTTCACTGCCGTTTTCACCTCATCCCAACCAGAAAGATCAAACTGACCAACTGGACCTTTCTGATTCGTTTCCCAAGCGATTGTTTTGTTAAAAAGGTGAAATGATTTAATCTCTTCATAATCATGATCTTCCGAAGCCATCCAATAGACTGGAATAAAATGATAATCATGGAGACTAGCATTCAGTTCTTCACATTGCTTCACAACATGCAGAATCTTATAGATGAAATACAAAGGACCAGTGAACGCTGACAATTGATGTCCAGTCGTAACCGTAAACGCATTTTCCTGCCCCAACAATTCAATGTTTTTCAAACTTGTTTCAGCATTGGACACTTTTTTATATTGATTTTTCAATGCTTGCACCAAAATTTCACGCTGCTCTTTTGGAAAACTCTTTGCTTTAGCATCCGCACTATCCTCAAATGCTTCTTTTGAAAAAACAGTGTTGATAAATGGAATAAAACGTTCTTGATTGTAACTCAGGTCTAATTGTTGAATGGAGAATAAACCTGTATTTGTGCGATTGATTTGAACTGTTTGCATATGACAAAATTACTAAAATAAGCCGGAAAGAACTCGTGAATAATCAAGCTAAAATGTCCATTATTCTTGTTATGCCAATTAATCCATCTAAAAACTTTTGACATCAATATTGGTTTGATTATCTGAGTTGCAGTATCTTTCACAAAAATGAATAATCGCACAGAATGAATGATCAATTACTGGAACAAATTAAGAACAACTTCCCTGTCGAACAGCAAGAGCTTGTAATCAAAGAATTATCATCCATTCAACTACATCACGTCATGGCCAATTCTGAACATAACGTAAACAGTGCGCGATTTGCCATTTTAAAACTATCTAAAGGAAGTCTTCAAGATGTTATCAAATACACTGATGCAGCAAAGATTGACTTTAGAGATGTCGTCATGTGGTCGATGCAAGAGAATGATTGAATTGAAATATTGGTGATCTATCGCTATTTATACTTTCAATAGTCCATTTTTTCGTCGCTTCCCTTTGATTATGAATCACCCATTGGATTTACTCAAGTTTCGTATCTTTGCACAAAAATTAAAACATGGAAGCAATTATCAAAACAAGCAAAGGCGAAATGAAACTTTCGTTATACACAGCAGAAACACCAAAAACTGTTGCAAACTTTACAAAATTAGCAAAAGAAGGATTTTACGACGGATTGAAGTTTCACCGTGTCATTCCAAATTTTGTGATTCAAGGAGGTTGTCCAAATTCACGTGATGGTGCTAAAGGAATGCCTGGAACGGGTGGACCAGGATACAAAATTGACTGTGAAACTAAGGCAGATAATCAATACCACGACAGAGGAGTTTTATCAATGGCTCATGCTGGAAGAAACACAGGTGGTTCGCAGTTTTTTGTATGTCACTCACGTGATAACACTGCGCATTTGGACGGTGTTCACACATGTTTTGGAAAAGTTACTGAAGGATTGGAAGTGATTGATGCGATTAAGGAAAATGATTTGATTGAATCAATTACGATTGTTGATTAATTCAAGGCGCTTGCTAAAGCACCGCAATCTAGTCGTTGCTATGTGCTTTATTTCTTCGAAATGCAGCATGATTGATCTTGGAAATCAACTTCATTGATAGTTGGGATTCTGATTTTGAAGAAAAAAATGAATTTATCATAAAATAATTGAAAATGGGGTTACGGTTTATTAACAATCGTAATCCCAATTCAAAATTCTTTTATATTTGTAAACATGAGTGATTTTGTAGTATCGGCAAGAAAATATCGTCCACAAACCTTCGACACTGTCGTTGGACAAAAGTCGATTACTTCTACTTTGCAAAATGCTATTAAAAACGATCACTTAGCTCAAGCTTTTTTATTTTGTGGTTCTCGAGGAGTTGGTAAAACAACCACTGCTCGTATTTTAGCAAAGACAATCAACTGTCTAGCTCCAACGTCAAATTTTGAGGCTTGTGATGCGTGCGATTCATGCAATTCGTTTAACGAAGGTGCTTCATTGAATGTGTATGAATTGGATGCGGCATCCAACAACTCGGTCGACGATATCCGTACCTTGATTGACCAAGTGCGAGTTGCTCCACAATTGGGAACACATAAAGTATACATCATTGATGAGGTTCACATGTTGTCATCTAGTGCATTCAATGCCTTTTTGAAAACATTGGAAGAACCACCAAAACATGCTATTTTCATACTAGCAACAACGGAGAAACACAAAATCATACCTACGATTTTATCGCGTTGTCAAATTTTTGATTTCAACCGAATCAAAGTCAAGGACATTGCTGAACATTTAGGAGCGATTGCTGTTAAAGAAGAAATCACAGCGGATCCAGATGCCTTGCATTTAATTGCTCAAAAAGCTGATGGAGCATTGCGTGATGCCTTGTCAATTTTTGATCAAATCGTAACATTTGCTGGGAATAACATTACCTACCAAAATGTCATAGAGAATTTAAATGTTCTCGATTATGATTACTATTTCAGAATTGTAGAACATGCACAAAAGGAAGACATTCCAAGTTCGCTATTGTTGTACAATGAAATCATGGAAAAAGGTTTTGATGGACATCATTTCATAGTTGGGTTAGCCAGTCATTACAGAAATCTATTGGTTTGCAAGGACGTACGTACAGCTTCACTATTGGAGGTTGGAGAAACCATTGAGCAGCGTTATATCACTCAAGCGAAAGAAGTGGATGGGAATACCATTCTGCGTTCATTGGGCGTTTTAAGCAAGGCAGATGTTGAATACAAAGCGGCCAAGAATCAGCGATTGCTGGTTGAAATGACTTTGATGCAATTATGTTCTATAAAATTAGAGCTCGAAAAAAAAAAAGACTGACTGATCCGGTAGCGATCATTCCGTTTCCTTCTCAAAATCTTCGCGAAAAATTACCAGTAACTCCAAAAACGAGTGCGCCTTCCATTTCACAAGCAATGATGGAAAAGCCTGAACCTAAAACGATGGTTGCTCCTTCTGGAAAGTTGCAAACAAGTAGTTTTTCCATCAAAAAAATGATGCAACCTGTGGAAGGTGAAATTTCGACAACTGGAGTTGACCAAAAAGATTTACCGCGCAATTCTTTTCATTTTGATGACGTAAAAATGCATTGGAGACGCTTTGCCAATGAAATGAAGTCGCTAGGCAAAGAAACATTCTACAACGCAATGATTAAGCGCGAACCTAAAATTAAAGACGACGTTCATTTGACTTTAATGGTGGATAATCAAGTTCAAGTTGATTACATCAATGCGGAAATTGAAAATTTAATTACTTACTTAAGAAATTCACTTAAAAACTTTGACATACAGCTGACAGTTGAATTGAGTGACAATCAAGAAAGTGAAACCAAATTTTTAACGGGAACAGAACGTTTTGCTGCTTTATCTCGCAAATACCCGAATTTACATTCCCTTAAGACAACATTTAATTTGGATATTGATTATTGATTCGAACCACTTGCTTCGATTGACAATCAATTCAATTCACAACAAAAAATATTGAAGCATAAAAAAACTCCTCATCTTGAGTGGATGAGGAGTTTTCTTTGTTTGCTACTATTGCTTTGTCTTATTCTACTAAGACTTTGCGCAAGGTCGTAGTATCATCTATTGAAACTTTCATGAAATAAACTCCTGGAGCAACATCAACATCTACTACTTCTGAAGCATTTCCATTGATGTTTTTCATTTCTGTATTCCAAATTACCATTCCACGTGCATCAACCAAAGTTGCTGATACGCTTGAAGCACCTTCCAAGGAAACATTCATTGTAAACTCCCCCTTGTTTGGATTTGGATAAATTGTCAACGCATTGTCCAACTGATTTTCGTCTATTCCAACCAACTCCAACAAGATTGAATCATTGTAAGTCGAAGTTCCACATGGACCAGTTACAGTTAAACTAACATACTGATATCCTGGAGAAGGAAAAATATGAATAGGATTTTCAGCGTTTGATGTTGTTCCATCACCAAAATCCCAGCTATAGGAATAAATTGTACCTGTTGATGTACTTGTAAAAATACCCGTTACATACGATGATGTTGATGTAAAATCTGCAACAGCTTCTGGAATATTCACCACTTCTACACTTGACATGGCAGAACCACAAGCTGTTGTTGCAGTAACAGTATACAAACCTGGATTTTGAACCAAGATCGTTGGAGTTGCTTCAGAAGTAGACCAACCAAATATTGCGTCTGAAGATGGTTCAAACCCTCCTAATGTCACCGCATCATTCGTACATTTCCAAATTGAATCTTCCGCAAATCCAAAATTAATCAACCCTAAGAACTCATCAGCACCAATGTCCGATGCTAAAGTGTCACGTGATTGACCATCCATATCAAGAGCAGCATAAACAGCTGGATTCCCTGCTCCATCCAACAAGGTATCGTTACAAGTATGCAAATCAAATGTAGAAATGTAAAGAGGGTCACCTGATACAGAATTCATATCAAATCCAACAGCTGATTGCCAATCGGACAAAGTAAGAGCATCACCTGAAAAGTACCCAACGTTACCATTTGGCGCATACAAGTTATTGTAGTCTGAAGCACTTACACCTCCACCAACATACAATGCATATCCTGGCCCGTCTAATTTAATATTGTTATTGTAGATATCATTTCCTCCTCCACTAGCAACGTACAACGCACGGGAGTTTGTCCCTTGAGAAATGATATTGAATGAGTTGTTCCAAACATCCCAATTATTTGCACCTGTCAAATAAGCGCCATAAGATGTACTCGTAGATGTTAAATCTTCAATCACAAAACTGTTGTTAATCAACTTGGCTTTTGCTCCAGGAGAAGATGTTGAAGAACCAATGTACAAAGCATATCCATAATCGTACATTGAAAAACGGTTATTTGAGATTTCAGCATTTCCATTCATGTAATAGGCATAAACCAAATAATTCAAACTTCCATATAATCCTGAAACTGAAAAATCATTGTCTCGAACGATTGTACTATCAGTATAATACAAATACAAGCATCTGTAGTAGTTTCCAGCAAACTCATTCCCTTCCAATACCAAACCAGATACTAAATTCGTTGAATTTTGTCCATACCAATACATACCATACGAACCATATCGAATAACGTTATTTGTAAATGTATTAAAGTTATCCAAGGACCCGGACGGTGAATTAATTACAGCGAAATTCGCACTTGTTGATGTCGTCGCAGGATTCCCCAAAAATCTATTTCCTTCAAACACGTTATGTTCAGCTGTATTGTTCAACAACAAAGCGGTAGCATAAGTAGTACCACCTGTTGAAACGGTGATATTCTTAAAAGTAATGTAATCAGCTCCATCCAATTGAACAACATAGTTATCTCCTGTTGAAGAAGCAGCATAAGTCAATTCTACCAATAAATTGTCGCTGTTTTGAGATTGGAAAGTAATTGTATTTGTTGCGTTTACACCTGTAAATGGGCTTAAAGTAATTTGCTCATTATATGTTCCATCTTGTACATCGAAAGTCACCGCAGCACACACACCATACAGTGTTAAAGCATCAATTGCATCATTAAAAGTTGCATAATCTCCAGTTGCTCCAATGGTGTAAGAACCAGCCAATCCTTCTTGAAGAGTGATCGATTGCATATCATTAGCTGCATATACATCAGTTCCACCATTTGGAGAATCTGTCCAAACGTCAACTACATCACCATTTGTAAATGTCGTGGATCCCACCATAACTCCTGAAAGGGTTTGATACGGAGCAATACTACCTGTCCAAGCAACAGTTGTAGTTGTTCCTCCATTAATTGTATAATTAATATTACAAGAAGTCAATGTATCTGTTCCATAATTATTCAAGGTAACAATCAAGTCGTTCAATCCTAAGTTACAAGACGGTAATGATGGTGAATCAATCGATGCAATTCCCGCATCATCTGGTGTCATCAATAAAGGCAAACATACGTTATATGTAATCATTACTTCATTTGCATCTAACGCACGGTCATAAAATCTAAATTCATCCAATAATTGTCCTGACCCGAGACCAGTATTTCCTTGGTATCCACCAACAATGAAGTCTGCTCCAGATATATTCAGTGCGGCTTGTGGAACCGTTGCGTTCAACACTCCATTGTGATACGCTTTAATGTCACCAGCAATCGGATCATACACAAAAGTTGTCATAGACGGAGTATTCCCAACTGGCGCACAGCCTGTACAAGTCACATCCGCAACTGGTCCACGCAACATCCAGTTGCCAGCTCCAGCTGCACCATTTGTGAAACAGCGTAATAGCCCTGCTCCGGAATCTCCAAAAACATAAAATAAGGTAGAGCTACTTGGAATATTGTTTGACCAAAATGAAATAGTCCAAGGACTAGTTCCTAAATTTGTATCCCATCCTGTGCTCACATAGTCAACACTTGAAGATGCTCCTGTTCCAATGAGTGCACTACCGCACAATCCAGTATTTCCTTGTGATTGAGAACCAACAATGTTTGCAGTTGCTGTTCCAACAGGCGGAGTTAAAGCTTCATTATTTACTGTTGTTCCTGTTCCATCAAACTTGTAATAAAGTAATTCTGGAGCGTTTTGCGCATTTGCATTTCCTATTGTAAAGAAAAATGCAAACAGGGCTAAACCTGAGAGTAAGTTTTTTTTCATAATTAATACTATTAGTAAGTTATTTTTTGAATAGATCCGATAGAGAATAGCTATTCGTTTTATACCATTTATTGATAACTCCTCATCCTTATTGGACAAGGAGTTTTCAATCTTTGATTTTAGAACCTGTTCTTATTCGACTAGGACCTTACGTAATGTTGTTATACCATCAACAGAAACTTTCATGAAATAAATTCCTGGAGCGACATCAACATCAACTGTTTCTGAAGCATTTCCGTTAATGTTTTTCATTTCAGTATTCCAAATTACCATTCCACGAGCATCCACTAAAGCAGCTACTACATTTGAAGCACCTTCCAATGATACATTCATTGTAAACTGTCCGGTGTTTGGATTTGGATAAATAGTCAATGAGTTGTTCAATTGATTTTCATCGATACCTACTAATTCCAATAAAATTGAATCATTGTAAGTAGATGTTCCACAAGGTCCTGTTACCGTTAAGCTAACAAAATGATATCCTGGCGATGAAAACACATGCAAAGGATTTTCTTCTGTAGAAGTTGATCCATCACCAAAATCCCAACTATAAGTTTCAATCGTACCCGTGGATGTACTTGTAAACACACCAGTAACATACGATGAAGAAGTTGTGAAATTAGCCACTGCATCAGGAATGTTTACGATTTCAACACTTGACATTGCAGAACCACAGGCGGTTGTAGCAGTAACTGTATACAGTCCAGCATTTTGAGCTGAAATTGTTGGAGTTGCTTCGGAAGTTGACCAACCAAAAGTTGCGTCTGATGTTGGTTCGAAACCTCCTAAAATCACAGCTTCATTCGAACATTTCCAAATAGAGTCTTCGGCGAATCCGAAATTAGACAATCCTAAGAATTCATCAGCACCAATATCTGACGCTAGTGTATCACGAATTTGACCATCCATATCTACTGCAGCGTAAATGGCTGGATTTCCTGCACCATCTAAAAGAGTATCATTACAAGTATGCAAATCATACGTTGAAGTGTACATTGGATCACCTGATACAGAATTCATGTCAAATCCAATCGTTGCTTGCCAATCCGCCAACGTAAGATAATCACCAGAGAAGTATCCAACATTTCCAGTCGGAGCATACAAATTATTGTAATCAGAAGCATTTACTCCACCACCAATATACAACGCATATCCTGGTCCATCTAATTTAACATTGTTGTTGTACAAATCGTTTCCTCCACCTCCAGTAATGTACATAGCGCGAGTACTTGTACCTTGAGAAATGATATTGAAGGAATTGTTTAAAACATCCCAATTGTTAACTGTAGCGAAGTAAATTCCATAAGAAGTACTATTTGAAGTCAAATCTTCAGTTACAAAACTATTATTTACTAATTGAGCTCTTGATACTGGTGATGCTGTTGACGTAGCTAGATATAATGCATATCCATATTTATACAGAGTAAAACGATTATTCGAAATTTCTGCATTTCCATTCATATAATATGAATAAACCAAATAGTTTAAGCTTCCATATAATCCAGACACACCAAAGTCATTGTTTCTAACCGTAGTACTATCTGTATAGTATAAATGTAAACATCTATAGTAGTTTCCGACAAAAGCATTGCTCTCTAACAATAAACCTGAAACTAAATTTGTTGAATTTTGACCGTACCAATACATTCCATACGAACCATATCGAATAACATTGTCTTCAAAAGTGTTGTAGTGATTCAAAGATCCAGAAGGAGAATTAATTACTGCCAAATTTGTTGAAGTTGTTGCTGTAGATGGATTTCCTAAAAAACGATTTCCTTCAAAAACGTTGTATTCTGCACCGTTTGTTACCAACAATGCCGTTGCGTAAGTTGTTCCACCTGTAGATAAAGTAATGTCTTTAAATGAAATATAATCGGCTCCATCCAATTGAACAACATAATTGTCAGTTGATCCAGAAGCAGCATAGGTCATTTCAACTAATAAATTATCACCATTCAAGGATTGGAAAGTAATTGTATTAGTAGCACTTGCTCCCATTATCTCACCAATTACAATTTGCTCGTTATAAGTTCCGTCCTCTACATCAAACGTAACCGCACTGCAGACTCCATATTGATTCAAAGCATTAATAGCGTCTGTAAATGTTGAATAATCTCCTGTTGCACCAATAGTATATGTTCCAGACAACCCTGATTGAATGACAATTGAAGTTGTATCATTCATTGGTCCAACCCCCAATTCTGTTGCCATGTTTGGACTTGATGTCCATACTTCCAAGACATCTCCATCATTGAACGAATAGATTCCTACAGAAATTGTTGTGTCAGCATTTGGAGCAACACTTCCTGTCCAAGTTACAGGAGTTTGAACCGAACCATTAACCGACCAATTTGCGGTTACGGAAGTTAATGGATTGAATCCGAAGTTTTTAATCGTTGCAGTAACATTTGAATTTGCTAAGTTACAACTAGGAAAACCTGGAGTTGGAATAGCTGTAACGCCAGCATCATTTGGCAATGGCTCGTATAAAGTGATGGCATCAATTGCCATGTCTGAATAAAAATCAGTTCCAACATCGCCTCTAAAACGAATAAGAACATTTCCACCAACAAAACTTGACAAAGATACAGTGTCAGTATACCACATATCTCCCTGGTCACCTGACATTGTCCATAAATTCTGCGTCCAAGTTGTTCCTCCATCAGAACTTGCGTCAATGGACAAAGTTCCTTGCGACTGTCCATACATGTGATACGCAAAAACTAAATTCATTCCCCCAACTGCTGAAAGATTAAATGTTGGCGTATACAATAACGCTGAATGCCCCGTGCATGAAGTAGCTTCAACATAAAGGTATTTACCCGATGAAGTTCCAGTACTATAATCAGTACTTGGACCTGTTGAAGTAGAAGTTGTCCCACCAATGTCTGTTGTCCACTCAGCATCATCTGTTGTACCTTCATTCATCCAGTCATTTAGAGGATTCCCAGAGACAGGTAAACTACAAGGAGTGTTACACGTTCCTGTACATGTGTTAAAAGATTCGAAATCTTCAGAGTAAGGAAAAGTACTAATCTGAGCTGTTAAAGCACCTCCAAAAAGCAATACACAACCAAAGGTGATTCCCTTTTGTAGTAATAGATTTTTCATATAAAATTAATTTGTTTTTAATTAAACAAAAGTATTTCTATATGAGACAATCGACAAAAAAAACATCTAAGAACCGCGTATTTACTAAGTAATGTAACAATTTAAATTATGAATGTTATAATTCCATCACTACGTGAAATAACCAACATTAAACAATGAAAACATTATTATTTATTGATTGACTTGCCTATTTCAGTTTTTAGGTTTATAAACGCATTAAGTAAAAAAGTATATCTAAAACGAGGATTTTCTTGTCCTTTCTTTAATACTGAATGACTAATACTCTCTACTTTATCAAAGCGAGCAGAGGCATATTTCTGCTTGAACAAAGTTGAAATAGTCTTCACTCTTGTGTGTGCTTTCTTCACGGCTAATAACAACTCATCCACCTTAGCTTCAGCTAATAAAGTTTTTTCATCTTCTGGAATTAAAGCAATCACTGCATCCATATCCTCCAACAAATAACCAACATAAATAACATCGGACTTATTGTCCTCCTTTGGCTTCTTTACAACTTTTTTTCTCTTTACAGGCTTCTTCATACTTTCGCAAAGATACGACTAATAAATCAAGGTACACCGAAAAGAAAACCTCCACTTTTTCACATTTTCATTATTTAAACACAACTTTTTCAAGTTTCATTTTTTTAACAAAATCCCCAATAAGATTGATTTATTTATAAGTCCCCGTATATTTCTTTCAAAACTGCTCTATTGCTCTTAAAAAAGTCCGATTTAATTATTTCAACAGCATTCATTGATTTCCATTATTTTTGTCACAATTAGTCAGTTCTAACCTTTAACAACTGAAAGATTATGATTGCCTTTATTTTCATTGTGGCACTATTTTTTACTATTATTCGTGCGGCTTCTAAAAAAGTCTCATATAACGAGCATGACGAAGCAACTTATCGTCTTCCATGGATCATGCCGTTCAACTCTAAAAATGCATCCTACATTTTCATCCAGATTGGTGTTCACATGTTGAATATCAACCGCGAAGATTCAGCTTTGAAGCGCGATTACATCCATCACTATGTGAAAAAACACTTTTTTATTTCTTCATTGACTTTTCGTGATTATTATGTTGAATCATTGAAATTACAACATTCCACCTACGATTTAGAAGAATATTTAAAAAAGAAACTAAAAACGACAGAGAAGCGCGTACAAGTTGTACACTATTTGTGCGGATTAGCATTTGCAGATGGCATCATGATGTCGAATGAACAACGATTTATAACGAATTTTTGTAAGGGAATTGGATTGACTTCAGAAGAAATCAGTGCCATTGTAAATGTTTACTTTGCCAAGCAACAGGAAAAAGATCGAAGACAAAAACAATCAAGTAGTCAATCAAAAACAAGCTATTATTCTCAAGAATCTCTAAAACGAAAACACTCAAAAGTACTGGATGTTTCCGAGAATGCTGATCTTAAAAAGATCAAATCAGCCTATCGGAAATTAGCAAAAAAATGGCATCCAGATTTAATGATTAACCATTCTGATGCTGAGAAAAGGTATGCACACGAAAAATTTCTAGAAATTCAAGAAGCATATGATTTCTTGAGTCAAAGTTGAATTCTTATTCTGAATCAAAATCTGATTTTCGCGAATTCTTTTTATTGGATTGTATTTTTTTCGATTTTAAGCGTTTCTCAATGGCCGATTTCGGAACTTTCCTTGGAATTCTCTTTTTCACCACTTCAAAACAGGAAACAATCAATTCTTTGAATTTAGAAATTGCTAAGTGTTTATTGCGCAATTGTGTTCTTTCACTTTGAGAAATAATCTGTAAAACACCATCTTTTGACATGCGATTGGCCAATTTCAATTGTATCCGTTCTTTTTGTTCATCCGATAAATGTGCTGAATTAAGAACATCAAAATTCAACTCAACTTTGGTCGATACTTTATTGACATGTTGACCGCCTGCACCTCCACTCCTACTCGTTTTAAAACTCAGTTCAGATAACAATAAAGCAACATTGACATTCATTTTCCAGCCCTTAAAATTTAATACGCAATTGGACTGTAATATCCGATTTTCGACCTTGATTGATTTCTTCTGCACCAGATCCAAGAGATTTTCGATTTGCATAAATGAATGTACCATACCGCACCCATAAATCAAATCGCTTTAAAAAAGTATATCGAATCATAGCATAGGCGCGACTTCCTTTGTAATAATATGCAGGTACGGAAAATACATACAATGCGTTTGATTCGAACGTATAAATTCGTGAATCATAACTATCTGTTTCAATTAGAGCATAGCGCAATGCCAAATCCACTGGAAATTTCTTTGGTTTGTAAATGAAATCTTGAATTAAGACAAATCCATCTTCTGGCGCATTGCTTTTTCGATTGATTGTGACGTATTCAATTCTACTTTTAAATGTAAAGTCTTCAGAAACTTTGTAGGATAAATTCAAACGATAGTTATTCTGCAGAACATCTTCAATTTCTGTAATTGACCCATCAGAATCACGACTATTTTTTTGTCGCAATTGCTGTCTGAATCGACCATAAATCTCCAAAACCTTGTTCGGACGATACGTTGGTTGAATCAAAAACTCATGTCCTTTACTTGGGGCGTCAACTTGGTATTTCATCCAAGGAAAAGCAAACAAATCCGCATAAGTATTCAAAGTCCAATTCTTCGCTAATTTCACTGTCAAAGCAGTATAAATTCCTTTTTCATTTTTTGTTTGACTTCCTTCTGCAAAACCAGCATTATAGAATGTTTCATATCCGCGTTGATAATTGCGATACACAACACTCATTGAAGCTCTTGAATCCAATGAAAACAATACACCATGTAAGTTGGCAAAACTGCTAGAATGCGTCACATAACTTGCCTCTCCGAAGAATTGAAAGTTTTTAAAAACATAGGAATAATCCATAGAACCAGCAAAAGTGTTTTTCCCTCTAAAATCAAATTGATTGTATGGCTGAATTGCTTTGTTGTAGTCTTTATCGTAACCATATGAAACTCCGGCGACGCCAATGTGCAAACCTCTGTTTTCATACCGCAGATTTCCGCCATAAATCATTTCCGTCAACCCATTTTTCTTCGCTATTTCTGAATTTGTCCGATGAAAGCCAGTAAGATTGATACTTGAAACAAACTCTAAATCATCTAACAGTGAATCAACATTGACCGTTGCATCCACCTTCTTTACGGAAGCAAAAGTTGTCAATTGAAATCGTTTGTAGCCAAATTCAAAAGCAGCTCCTCTCATAAAACGCGTCTCATCAACCGAAGTATATGGTTTGATTGGATTGGCACTTTTTTTCACATTCGTTACATCTGCAGTTTTACCAAAAGCATACCCTGACCATAAATTTAATCCTTGTCCAATTTGAATCTGGTAATCTCCCAAAGCAACAGTTCTCAAATACTTTCCACCATGATAAAAAGCGTGAAAAGAATAAAAATCGAAGCCATTTTTTTGAGCACCTTGAAAGAATTGTTCACCAGGATCTTTTTCTGCAGTGATTCCCACACTTAAATTCGTTCGGTATGAAAACCGTAATCGCGTATAATATCGATCTGGATTTCCATGGTAATAAGAATTACTCGACTCCAAAATACTATCTGGCACATTGTCATAACCACTTTTTGCTTCAGGAATGCGCTGATACCTTAAAAACGCTTCAAATTTCCCTTGTTTGATGGCTTCCTTGACCGAAACATGCAATTGATCGAACTTATCATCCACTTTTACAAAAGGAAGAACCAAGTAAATGGTTTCCATACTCCAATAGGTTAAGCTTTGTAATTCATAAATGGAGATAAAATTTCCAAACCGTTTTCGATGCAGGATTAAATCGTTGATTTCAACATCAGACAACAAGTTCAATTCTTTCAAATCATCCGCAGTCGCATTATTTAAGTTCAAAGGGTGCTCAATGCGATAGGTTAAAATTTCAATAACATTCGTTAAATCTATGTTTTCTGATTCCAATTGTTCGGAAATAAATTCGATGCGTTGTTGAATGATTTCATTGCTTTCTTGTTGCTGAGCACGACCATTCAAAACGAACAGTACACAAACAAAAACAAGTAGGAATTGATTCATTTTATTTCTTGTTAGCAATGTAGGATAGAGAAAAACTTGGCGACCAACCTAATTGTTGACTATAGGCAGATCCAAGATCAAGTTGTATTACTTTCCATTTGTATCCAAATCCAAAAGTAAACTCAACAGGAGCTGAAGCTGCTCCGGCACGAACAAAGAAATTTTCAAACGCTTGGTACTCAACTCCACCTTTAAAGTTCACTTTAAAATCAAGGTCTTTGTACGCCTCCGCAAGAACAATTACTTTATCAGAAATGGAATAACTTGTTCCTAAACGCATCATAGTCGAATATCGATCATCCTCAAAAGCACTCAATTTGGCTCTACCAATATTGAACACACTGATTCCAACCCGCCATTTTTCAGAAATCAATGCTTGAACTCCAGCTTCTGCCGAAATTGAATGATGGGAGCCATAATTAGTATTCAACTGCAATCCTTGGTAATTCATTTGTACTCCAGCGAACAGAAATTTTGCTAATTTCATACTGTAACCTGCTCCAATACGCTGAGTTCTATACTGATCATATCCATAAAATTGAGCTCCAACAGATACTACTCCAACTTTTAATGGTTGCGCATACACAATACCTTGAGATTGCAATTGTTTCAATAAAAATCGATTTTGATAAGAAATCCCTATCGACATGGTTTTCAATTCACCTAAAGCACCTGGATTATGATGAAAAGCCCAAGCATCCACTAAAGTAACCGAAGCATCTGCAACGGCACTTGAGCGCGCACCCATTGGCATCCAACCTTGTGAGAGTCCACATTGAATAATTGAAGTAAATAGAAAGATTAAGTAGTATTGTTTAATCATGTTTTAAAGATAGAAAATAAATTCTTTTGAATTATCAATTTAGATGACCGATAGCAGTAGCATAGCAAATTGAAAATCATCGAGATAGTTTTTGATCTCATTTTATAGCTGTGTACGCTTTTAATCCTTCATTCACTCTATTCTTCTCGTTAAGCCTTTACACAAGGTGTCATTTTTGTAATCTGTCATTGGAATAAAGAACCAGTTTTCCCCGTTATTTTCTGAGATAGCGATCAATTCAAAATTTCGTTTTTTGTATTCATCTTCTCGTTCACCATAGCCATCAAACTCATACAACACTTGAATCTCATTGTTTTCTTTTACGGTAGAGCGCAATGTTGCATTTTGGATAGCATAGTAATATTCAGGATTTTCTTCACAATTGAATTTATGTTGAAAAAGAGAATCTCCGGCATCTTTGTACTGTTTCACCAGCTCAGGATATGTAAATCCAACTAAGCCAACTAATTCACAATCATTTCTTGCATGAATGTATTTTGCCAAACTAGAATTTAAGGCTGCTTCTTGTTTAGCACTTAAAGTACACTGGACAAAAACCATCAAAAAAGGGAAACAAAAAAGTAATTTTTTCATTTCCCTAAAATATTTAAAAATGGCATTCGATTTACAATTTATGCAAATCAATTTCTCTTGTTGAACGCTTCACATCTTTCCAATATTGCATCAACGCGAATGAAACAATTGCAGATCCTGCCATTCCTTCCATAAACACTCCTACAAGTACTTTTGAAAGAGTAATATTTGTTCCACCTAACAATGCTCCATGAGTGAAACTTTGTAAAAATTCGGGATCGATGAACAACATATAGACAGCCAATGATCCAACGCTTAATATTACATTTAAAACATTTGCTAAAAAAATGGTTTTCAATCCATTGAGGTAATTAATTTGATTGTTATCTTCCACTAAATTCTTTGCGATTCTATTCGAAAAGTAAAGAACAAAGACGATGTTTATAAATCTGAGTTCAGTTACATAGGCTAAACCTAATACTTTCATCAATAAAAAAAATGCCGCAATCACTGTAAACATTTGCAGGCCTGTTCCGAGAATATAATTTTGTGTTTTCATGGCTTATAATTTTTACAAGAAATTACGACTTAATCTGCTGAATACCAAAATCAAATCGTTAAATCTGTAACAATTAACATTCATTAAACATTCCGCATTTCATGAAAAAGCAGTAAATTGGCAGCAAAATCAACAGCTATGAAACAAATCATCCTAATTACTCTTTCCGTCCTTACTCTAAGTAGTATTACTTATGCTCAACACACCAATCACACCATCACAATTGGAAGTGAATCACGAGAATATATTCAATATCTACCTGTTGGCTACAATAGTGCGACAGAACAATTGCCTGTTTTGTTCATTTTGCATGGATTAGGAGGAAATGCCGCTGGAATGGCTGGAGCTGGAATGAATTACATTGCTGATACAGCCAGAATCATCTTAGTGTATCCTCAAGGCGTGAATAACATGTTCGGTCAAGCTTCTTGGAACAATGGAACACAATACATTTCATCTACTGCTAACGATGAAGGCTTTTTCAATGCTTTGATGGATGCTTACATTTCCAATTTCAATGCTGACGTTTCGCGCATCTACATGACTGGGTTATCAATGGGAAGTATTATGTCTCATCACATGGCATGTAAATTGAACCATAGAATAGCTGCAATCGGAGCAATGTCTGGAACAATGGCAACCTCTGACATTTCGTATTACACATCCAATCCTTTGGCGTACAAAACACCAGTGATTCATTTGCATGGTACTGCAGATGACGTTGTTCCTTATGACACAAATCCATTGCCTTCGCTTAGCCTAGTGCCTGAAACGATGGCATTTTGGAGAAATCAGCATGGATGTTCAACAACGAGTGATTCAATTCGCAAACCAGATATAGCTAATGATACGATTACTGTTGATCAATTCATTTACAACAATTGCACAATTGATGGCGCAGTAGAATTGTGGCGATTCAATAATGCAGGACATGTTTATTTGTACCAACCGTTGAATGACATAACAGAAGGAATAGAAGTTTGGTTGTTTTTAAGAAAATGGCAACATCCTAATGCTTCTCCTGTTGGAATCAATGAAAATTTTGGTTCTGAAATATCAATCTATCCAAATCCTAGCAATGGAAAAATTACAATTAATGGAACAAACAACTCATCTTTTTACATGTTCTCCATAGATGGTCAACAAATTGGAAGTTACAACTTGAATTTGGATGGAACAGTTGATTTATCTCACTTAAAACCTGGAATTTATTTTCTACAATTTGATAGCATAAACAAAAGAATAAAAACAATTATTGAGTGATTCTTTACTGATGTAGATTGACCACGTAAAACTACGTATTGAAACATCCGTAAAAATGTAGAAAGTAATGTATTACTTATGAATTCAACACTTTAATTGAATAAAATATTTGAGATTTGAATAACATTAATAATCTCAAAATGACTTATTCAACTTTAAAAAACAGAAACAATACTCCTTCTTTTTTTTTAGATAAAGAAAATGGACAATTTATTATTTCTGGAAGGTCTGTTCAATTAAATACATTTGAATATTGGAAACCTATCAAAGCAATGTTGAAAGTTTATTTGAAAAACCAAATTAATAAAATTTCTATTCGTTTTGAGCTAGAATTCATGAACTCTTCAAGCGTAGAAGAAATACTTTATGTTCTAAACCTAACTAAAGAATCAAATAATAATCATCGTGAAATAGAAATTGAATGGTGCTCTGAACAGGACGACTTAGACATGATTGATATTGGTAAGTGCATTCAAGAAATTGTTCAAATTCCTTTTAAATTCATTGAAGTTTCATCTAATGATAATTCGGTAAAAACTAAACTTCCCAACATATATTTGAATCGATTCATTTAATCTTCGAATTAATTATTCGAAGTAGTTTTCACAACCTTTATTCATTGCTACGTATGGTCCTTTGAATTCTAACATTTCCATGATTCGTAATTTTTCCGGATATTGTTTTGCTTTCATTCTAAACTCCATTTTCTTTTCTCCTAGAAATTGAATTTCAATGAATTCATCCATGGAAATGATTTTATAGAATACTTTCCCATTTGACAACATGCGATATTGCGGAAAGTCCGTAACTTTGTGATTCATCATTCAAAATTAGAGAATGTTCGCAAATAAAGCACACGAAGAAGCATATACTTTAGCAAAAGAAGGAAAAATCGACGAAGCATTAATCGCATTTAACAAAGCACTTGAAACGGCGGAAAGTCCAGATATTTACGGCGACAGAGGTGTTTTATTCATTCATAAAAATGACAAAGAAAATGCGATGGCTGATTTCAATAGAGCCATTGAGTTGCAACCTGATTATAGTTTTCGATATTCAGCACGTGCTTATGCACATGAATACTTTGGAGATACAGAATCATCAATAGCTGATTATGAAAAAGCCATTGAGTTAGATCCTTCGGATGCAGTAGCGTATAATAATCTGGGATTGATGCAAGAGAAATTGGGATATAAGCAAATGGCTCAAACTAATTTTGAGTTGGCAGATAAATTGGCAAAGCAAGAAAAGAAGCTACATGAAATCATGGATGATTTAGAAGAAAATCACCCAATTGATGCACAAAAGAAGGAAGAAATTCAACCTGTAATCGAAGAAGCAAAAGCGGAAGTAAAAGATGAAACGGAAGAGCAAGAATCGAGCAGTGCATTTTCGGAATTTTCTAAATTGTTCACTTCTAAAGAACAATTTAAGTCCTTTTTGAAATTTTTAAAAAACGGATTCAAAATCAAATGACGAAAAAGGAAAAAGCACAGTACATCATTACTGAATTGGAACGATTGTACCCTGAAACTCCAGTTCCACTAGATCACACGGATGCTTACACTTTATTGATAGCAGTATTATTATCGGCGCAATGCACAGATATTCGTGTCAACCAAATTACTCCAGCATTGTTCAAACGTGCGAATAATCCTTACGACATGATCAAGTTGGAGGTTGAAGAAATTCGTGAAATTATTCGTCCATGCGGACTTTCACCACGAAAATCACAGGCTATCTATGACTTGTCGCATATGATCATCAACGAACATAATGGCGAAGTACCAGCATCTTTTGAAGCATTGGAAAAAATGCCAGGAGTTGGACATAAAACGGCGTCTGTTGTCATGTCACAAGCTTTTGGTGTTCCAGCCTTTCCAGTTGACACGCACATTCACCGGTTATTGACTCGTTGGGGAATTACCTCAGGTAAAAATGTGGAACTAACCGAAAAAGATGCTAAAAAGGTCTTTCCACGAGAGCTTTGGAATAAATTGCATTTGCAAATCATCTTTTACGGACGGGAATATTCGCCTGCTCGCAGTCCAAAATTGGAACAGGATTACATTACTAGAGAGATTGGAACCAAAGTCGCTAAGGCGGAGTTGCGATAAATTTGACAATTACAGATTACGAATTGCAGATTTGCGATTGCGGATTGCGGATTTTCCACGTTTGCTAACTTGAGCTTAATAATAGATGTAGAAAAAGTAAGATTGATATTGAAATCCTACGACAGTAAAAGGAACCAATCTTCAATCCGTAATTCGCAATCCGAAATTATTTAACCCGCAACGCACCTTCTTTCAAGGAACACGGAGAAATGAGGATATCCTTGACTTTTAGTTTATTCATTACCCAACGTGTTTTCACCGCTGCAATCGGTGCCATTTTCTTTCGAATCGGAATGATGAACTCATTTTGTTCACGCTCCTTCAAGGTTGAAGCGATGATTTCCTGAATGATATTTTCCAAATCCAATTTGTGCAAAGGAATCACCTCAATGGAAGAAGGAAATTTAGATTTATGAAGCAGTTCATAGAACGTTTCAAAGGTTCCAGAAGCACCAATTAATAAATCGGACTGTGCACCTGATAATTTATTCTTAGAATGGTGATCGAGCCAATTTTCAATTGTTTGCACATCGTCATTCGTCAAAGGATCCGTTAATTGCAATGATTGGTACATGCGTGAAACTCCAATATCCAAACTCAAGGCTTGATCTACTCCATTTTCATTGGCCCAAATAAATTCGGTACTTCCTCCGCCAATATCCATGATTACACCAGGTTGTTTAAAATCATAGGACCATCGCACACCATCAACAATCAATGATGCTTCTTCCAATCCTGATACAATTTCAATTGAAATACCTGTGAGTTCTTGAACCGCTTGCACATAATCGGATGAATTTGTTGCTGAGCGAATGGCTGAAGTTCCTATTGCTCTAATTTGCACAACATCGAATGAGTCACATACCTTTTTAAATCGAATCAAGGCATTCATTGAACGTTCCCATGCGTCTTCGGAAATTCGATTGTCATTAATTCCACCCATACCGATGGCAACCCCTTCTTTTTCACTGTGTAGGACATTGAATTGATTCAATCCAGTTTCAGCTATTAAGAGGTTAAACGTATTCGTTCCAAGGTCAATGACGGCTACTTTCATTTATGCTTTTTTAAGCCATTTAATTAAGTGTTTCAATCGCAATCGATGTCCAAACTGCAGCAAGCCATTTTTATACAAACGAGCTGCTATTGATATAAAGACGAAGGCCGAAGCAAAAAGTAACAACAATGAAACCCACATTTCATAAGCATGTCCAACAGGGTAACCTTGAGCCAATTTCACCATCACCACAACTGGAGCTGTAAACGGAATGTAATGCAGGACAGTTGAAATTGTCGCTTCGGGATTCATGACCGCATAATATCCAGCATAAGCCGAAAGAGCTAGTACCATTAAAATCGGTAACACAAATTGCTGACCATCGCTTTCTGTCCCTGCTGTGGAGCCAATTGCAGCAAAAAAAGAACCATAGAATAAGTATCCACCAATAAAGAAGAGAACAAAAAAGGTCAACATGGTCCCAAAATTGATGCGTTCATACACTAAATCAACTACATGATTGTATTCTGTACTGGCATACATTTGCTCTTGTAAGGTTTGATTTTCAGCATTCTGAGCAAGTTCTAACACATTTAGATTGGATGCATCGTAATAATCAGGAAATACATTTTCTCGAATGATGTACAATCCAGCACCAACAATGATGAGCCAAATTAGAAACTGAACGAAAGCAGAAATCCCTACTCCTGTTAGTTTTCCAATTAACAACTGTTTTGGTTTTACTGAAGCCAACAAAACTTCAACAATTCGGTTGCTTTTTTCACGCGTAACAGTTCTCAAAATTGTCATTCCGAAAAGTGCGATAAACACCAAGATAACCGCTCCAAAAAAGAATCCAACCCAAGCTCTGATGTCTGACGATTGATCAAGTGGATCGTATACATTTCTAAAACTAAAATTGATTGGCTGTTTCAATTCTCTGAATTTCGCGACAGATAGATCTGTAAATTGTGCAATCATGACTTCTTCTAATCTACGCTCAACATGATATTGCACTTTTGCTTGCAATCCAACTGAAGGTTTGATGCGATAAAAAACGTGAGATACTTTATTCCCAAGTATTTTCTCATTGATTTCCACCATGGCATCAAATTGTTGGTATTTTTTAGCATCTGCAAACTCCGAATGTTCGATGTAATCATTGGCAAAAGAATAGGACACATTTGGATCCTGATTTGCCATGATTTTATTGTCCATGATTCCAGCCGGATCTGTGATTAATACATTCCATTTTTCTGTTTGATTCCCGCCAAGAATGAACATTAAGTAAAGTACTCCAAGAATGATTAATGGTCCGAAAATGGACATTAGAACGAATGACCTTGATCCTAAACGTTCCTTCATTTCACGCATTGCGATTAGCCAACTATTTCTCATGATGCCATTTCTTTTGGTTGAACTAAATCGATGAAAATATCTTGCATGGATGGTAACACTTCCCAAGCAGCTTCAATTTTCACTTGTCCGATCAATACATTCAATAAATTATCAAATGAATTTTCACCTCTCATTTTCACACGAACAATGAAAAGATCATCTGCTAGTACTTCTTTGTCAACAATTTCAAATCCAGTCCAAAGTGCATTTACAAACGAAATCATATTGCCACGAAATTTCACAGCAAATTCACCAGACTTACGTTCTTCTTGTAAATCAGCAACTTTTCCTTCTACTAACTTTTTGGCATTGTGAATTAATGCCACGCGATCGCATACTTCTTCCACACTTTTCATGTTATGTGTAGAAAGAATGATTGTTTTACCTTTTGCCCGCATCTCAATCAATTCTTGTTTGATCAATTCAACATTCACTGGGTCGAATCCACTATAAGGTTCATCCAAAATCAACAAATCTGGTTCGTGCAAAACGGTACAAATAAATTGTACTTTTTGAGCCATTCCTTTTGAGAGCTCTTCGATGCGCTTCTTTCTCCAATCAGCAATTTGAAATTTCTCGAGCCAATAATTGAGTTTTCTCTGTACATCAGACTTCGATAATCCGCGCAATTGTCCTAAAAAAAGAGCGTGATTTTCAACAGTCATCGTTTTGTATAATCCACGTTCTTCAGGCAAATAACCAATATTCGCCAAATGTTTTTGAGTCATTAAGTCTCCATTGATTCTCACTGTTCCAGAATCTTGTTCGATAATTTGGTTGATCACGCGAATTAACGTTGATTTTCCCGCTCCATTCGGACCTAAGAGTCCAAAAATCTCGCCTTTATTCACAGTTAACGAAACGGATTCCAGCGCAGGTTTTCTAAAAAACGATTTTGATATATTGTCTATTTTGAGCATTCAGCATATTAATTGGTATGAAGATAGGATAAAAAATAAAAAATTCAATATAAGAAAAGATTTGTTTCTTGAATTCTACTTTTAACATTGAAAAGTCGGAAACATAAGTGAGTGAATACAAATCCACATTCGACATTTTATACAAAATTAATTATTTGATAATCCTTCGGTTATATTCGAAAACATTAGTACATTTATGCTCAACGAAACCCAATTTGAAACAAAAAAAATGTATTCAGATAATTGATAACAACATTACTACTATCAACGATGTGTTTACTTAATGAGACTATTAACACGTTAAATTAAACCCGACTATGTTAAAGCTATTTAAACGTAAATCTATTATTCAGCAATTGGATATCAAATACCAGCAACTTTTGGCTGAAGCGCATAAATTGTCATCAACAAACAGGAAATTGAGTGATGCTAAAATTGGAGAAGCTGAAAAGGTTTTTCTTCAAATTGAAGCTATTAGAAATAGTAAAAACTAAGACTGTTATTTCTTAAGAATACTGAACTTCCATCGATATAATTTCGTGAAAAGTACAGCAAACATCAATTGACCTATCAGCAAAACCACCATCATTTCAAGTGTAAAACTTGGTGGATTTTGATCGATGTACAAAGCATCTGTCGTGAATGCTTGCCAATCATTCGTTACAATCAGAGTAGCAAATAAATTATTAGCCATGTGATAACCTAAAGGAAGTTCTAAGCCATCATCCAGTAAGGTTAAGAATCCTAAGAAAAATCCCGACCAAACATAGTAAATCAATGCAATATTTCCGAGTTGATCAAATTCAGGATTGGACATGTGTAATGTTCCAAAGAGAGCACCTGAAAGAATAACAACGACCCAGCCTTGCTTAATTTTTGTTCCAAGTGCTTGAAACAAATAACCTCGAAACAATAGCTCTTCTGCTGCACATTGTATTGGTATAATTAAAAGAGATAACACGGCTAACGGTAAGAACTTTTCGGCTTGAAAATTCCATTTAAATTCATCGTTGAATCCATACACCATAATCAACATTGAAATGACAAACCAAACCGAGAATGAAAGTACAATTCTCTTGAAATCAATCTTTGATCGGTTATTGAAAACAGATAACAACTTCCATTTATGAACAAACTTTACAGACAACAAAAGTGCTACAAACACCATTAACAAGGGGAAAATCAACATGAACAAGGTCGTTGTCAAACCATAATTCTCTTGCATCGTTGCGATTAGATCAGCCGATTGATGTTCAGCCAAACTCCAACCAATAGCCAATGGAATCTGTCCAACAAAAACATACGCTGTGAGCACCGCAACAATTGTCAAGACATATTGCGAAGGGTTTGATTTTGTAACTCTATTCGGATGGATGAAACTCATTTAATTTGGACGTTGGATATTGGACAATGGATGTTCGATTGAAAAAATAGCTCAATCTTATTCCACCAATTACTACTAATCATTACTCAGTGAAACTAATTGAAATTAACTACACAACAACTGAAATCTTACAAAAAACAAGTCTTGAAATCTTAATATCCTGCAGTCTTAAAGTCTAATAGTTACTGAAACATATCTTTCACACGCTGAAAAAATCCTTTTTCATTCGCATCCGGATTTGGCTGAAAGTTCTCACTTTCTTTCAATTTTTCAAGAATTTCTTTTTCTTCTTTCGACACTTTCTTTGGAGTCCAAACATTGACATGCACAAACAAGTCACCATTTCCATAACCTTGAACATTTGGCAAACCTTTTCCTTTCAGTCTCAATGTTTTTCCAGATTGTGTTCCTGGTTCAACTTTGATTTTCGCTTTACCTGTCACAGTCGGAATTTCAATTGATTCACCTAAAACAGCATCAACAAAGTTTACGTAAGCATCGTAATGTAAATTCTCACCATCTCTTCGCAATTCTTCGTGTGGTACTTCTTCAATGACAACAATTAAGTCACCTGGTACTCCGTCAAACGGTCCGGCATTCCCTTTTCCGCTCACACTCAATTGCATTCCTTCTTCTACACCTGCAGGAATATCGATTTCAATCACTTCCTCTTGGCGTTTCAAACCTTGGGCATCTGCGTCTGAAGGACGTTTGTCAATCATTTTACCAGCACCTTGACATACGTTACAAGTTGCTTGAGTTTGCATTGCACCGAGAAAAGTTTGAGCAACACGCACGACTCTACCAGAACCATTACATGTTGAACACGTTTTATACGTTACACCGTCGGCATTCACCAACTTGTTGACTTTTATTTTTTTCTTCACGCCGTTGGCAACTTCTTCCAACGTCAGTTTCATTTTAACGCGTAAATTGGTTCCACGAGCACGACGTGATCCACCGCCACCTCTACTTCCACCAAAACTTCCGCCACCGAATGCACCACCGAAAATATCTCCAAAATTGGAAAAAATATCATCCATGTTCATTCCGCCACCGCCGAATCCGCCATTCATTCCTGCATGACCAAAGCGATCGTATTTAGCACGTTTATCTGCATTACTCAATACTTCATACGCTTCAGCGGCTTCCTTGAATTTATCTTCAGCTGCTGCATCATCAGGATTTTTATCTGGATGGTATTTCAACGCCAATTTTCGGTAAGCTTTTTTAATCTCACCTTCGTTCGCATTTTTTGAAACACCTAGTACTTCGTAATAATCTCTCTTTTCACTCATATATTTTAAGACTTTAAATGAAAGACTTTAGACTTTAGACAAAGATTTTTTAAGACTTTTGTCTGAAGTCTGACGTCTTTTGTCTTTTTATTGTCCAACTACTACTTTTGCGAATCGAACTACTTTATCATTCAAGTAATATCCTTTTTCGACATCTTCAATCACTTTTCCAACTTCTTCAGGAGAAGGTGCAGGAACATTGGCAATTGCTTCGTGTAACTCACTATCAAATACTTCACCTTTGGATTGCATTACTTTCAATCCTTTGCTTTCCAAAATAGATTTTGTTTTATTGAAAATCAAGTTGAAACCTTCTTTTACAGCAGCAATGTCTTCTACCTTTTCATTGTTGGCTATAGCACGTTCAAAATCGTCCATGATTGGCAACATATCTTTCAATAAACTTGCGTTTCCTGTTGCAATCATATCAATCTTTTCTTTATTGGTACGGCGACGGAAATTGTCGAATTCTGCATACAAGCGTAAGAAACGATCATTCAACTCATTGTATTTCTCTTCTGCTGAAAGTTCTGTTTTTGCTTCTTCTTCTGTTGCTTCAACATTTTCTTTCGTCTCCTCATTCACTTGATCAACTACTTCTTCTTGATTCGTATCGTTTATTTCTTTTTCCTCAGACATTTTACTCTAATTTTATTCCAATTCGGAGTTACAAAGATACTGCCAACAATGGTTTTCGGACAGCTTGTCATAATTTGAATTCACCAACTCTGACATTAGTGGTTAAAATGGCAGAAAATCAACGTCTCTCATACTCTTCAAGCACAATTTTGAAGTTTTTTATGTCAAACGTTTTTCCACTTTTGTTCCAGATATACACTTTTATGAAGTCGTAATCATCAAAATTATCAGGAATAATTTCTTCAGAATCATAGTGTGACCATTCATTTCTTCCTTCCAGTTTATCAAAGTACAATTCTTGAGCACGATAATATCTTTTAGATTCATCAGAAGAATACGCATCATATACAATGAATACATCTGTCCAATCATTTTCAATCATTTTCTTATCGATAGAAACTTTACAATAGAGGCGACTATTTGTACGACCTGTTTTCAACTCTAATTGACTATCGTACGAAAATTCGGAAGTAATTCGCTGTTCCTTTTCACTGTCAAGTAGTATCCATTGATTTTGCAACTCACCAAATGGCAAACATGTGCGTGAAAAATTCCAACGTTGGTAATTGTAATCTCTCCAAAACGCTAAACTCTGAAAATAGCTCGCAGCGGTAAATCGTTGATCAGTATATTGCAAGGTAAATTGCTGAGTCATTCTCAACGTACCTAATCCTGCGGTACAAATCATGAAAGCAAGGGACCAAAAACGATACGTTGAAACAAGAGCAAACATCGGCATTAAAAGCACAAACCAGTGTTCCGTAAATGGGCGCATTCCGAAAGGTGATTCATAGTCCCAACACCACCAAGCAGCTATGACATAGGTGTTAAACAGAAAATAAATCCACCAAAAAGTAAGTTGAAACGATTGCTTTCTAAAAAACCATATTGCACTAAGCAAAGAAAGTAGCAATAAAGGCGTATGCACGAACAATCCAACTCTAAAGGAAAACAGCACTTGTATTATTTTTGGTGAAGACCAATTGAACCCTTCGCCGCTATATGCCCAAAACAACCATTTTCCAGATTCCCATTTCCAGGTTAACATTAGAACAAAAATCCCAATAAAACCACCAAGAACAGCTAGTATGAATGATTTTGCTTTATTTGAAAAGAGCCATTGAAGTAGGTTAATCGCATAAGATTTATCACGAATAAAAAATGGAATAGCCAAGACGACAGATACATTGGTAGGACGAATTAAGAAGATAAAACCAAGAATTAATCCAAGTTGAAAAACAAGTTTGAAACTGCGATTTTCTTGAATTCGAATAAGCGTCCAGAAAAAAAGGCCAAAAAGTGCGAATGAATAATGATGACTTAATGTTGAAAACACACCAAAATAAATGAGCGGTGAAGACAAATAAATTAACGGTGTCAACCATCGAATGTTTTCAATTTGGGGATATTTCCATTTCGCGACTCGAACAAAAAAGTACATTCCAAGAATGAAGTAAAAATAAGATCCGAATAAGTAAAAGAAAGAATAGATATCTGAATATCCAGTAATTGGATCTCCAATCAAATAAGTTGTAAGAGTTGCTAAGGCAAAAAATGGTAATTGCATAACCGCTACACCAGGAAAGTATTTATTGTAAACCTTTCCATCATCCGTTATATGAAAATGATTTTGCTGAAAGCGATTTTCATCGTATGCGTATTCCGCTTCGTGTGCCTTTAAGAAGGTGGCATCATTGTAGATGAAAAACGCTGGTAAATACGCATAATAACCTCTACTATCTGAAGCAATAGCATATTTAATTCCTTCCTCGGAAGTTTTTTTCCAAAAACTCACTGTGAGAACAATGAGACAAAAATAAACAATTGGATTTTTTAAGCATCCATAAACTTTTGTCATCATTTTCGAATGTAAAAATCTGATTTACTTCAACTGTTTTTCCAAGGCTAAGTGTAAGCCAATACCTCTTAATTCATCGTGAGAGGCAATAATTTTCCCGTTACCATCAACCAAGAAACCTGAAGGAATGGAAACAACTTGATATTTTTTAGTGACTTCACCTGTTTTATCCCAACCGTGATTTTTCCAAATTAATCCATCTTTTTTAATCGCATCTAACCAAGGTTGTTCAGTGCGATCTAGCGAGATTGAAAACACTTCAAATCCTTTTGCATTCTTAAATTTCGAAGATTTATACTTGTTGTATGCTTCCACAACATTTGGATTTTCTTTGCGACAAGGACCACACCACGAAGCCCAAAAATCGATCAATACAATTTTGCCTTTTAAACTCGAAAGTTTAACAGTTTTACCATCTGTTCCAATCAATTCGATTTCAGGTGCAATTTCACCTACCTGAACACCTTCAGACGGCTTCATAAAACCGCTAAAGACGAATACTAAACTTAAAAATACAATTGCTACTTTCATCATCCAATTCTTCTAATATCTGCTCCAATGTTATTCAAACGATATTCAATATCTTGATAGCCACGGTCAATTTGTTCAATGTTGTGGATCACACTTTTACCTTCTGCTGATAAAGCTGCGATTAATAATGATACTCCAGCTCGAATATCCGGTGAAGTCATCTGAATTCCTCTTAAGGCATTTTTTCGATCTAATCCAATTACTGTGGCTCTGTGCGGATCACACAAAATAATTTGCGCACCCATATCGATCAATTTATCGACAAAGAACAAGCGCGACTCAAACATTTTTTGGTGAATCAACACTGATCCTTTTGCTTGTGTCGCTACGACAAGTACAATGGATAATAAGTCAGGTGTAAATCCTGGCCAAGGAGCATCCGCAACGGTCAAAATTGAACCATCAATGAATGTGTCAATTTCATAACTTTCTTGAGCAGGAATGTAGATATCATCACCTCTGCGCTCCAATTTAATTCCCAATCTTCTGAACACATTAGGAATCACTCCTAAATTATCCCAACTTACATCTTTGATTGTAATTTCTGATTTCGTCATAGCGGCCAAACCAATGAAACTTCCAATTTCAATCATATCTGGAAGAATTCTGTGGAAACAACCATTGAGAGATTTCACTCCTTCAATGTGCAGCATATTGGAACTAATTCCAGATATTTTTGCTCCCATTGCGTTCAACATTTTGCATAATTGTTGCAAATATGGTTCGCAAGCAGCATTGTAAATTGTTGTCGTTCCTTCAGCTAAAACGGCAGCCATAACGATATTTGCCGTACCAGTAACGGATGCTTCATCCAAATGAATGTAAGCGGCTTTCAACTTCTTCGCTTCGACAGAATAAAAGTGATCTCCTGCATCATAATTAAATTTTGCACCTAAAGCTTTGAATCCATCAAAGTGTGTATCCACTCTTCTTCGTCCAATTTTATCTCCACCCGGTTTCAGAATGAATCCTTGACCAAAACGCGCCAATAACGGTCCAACTATCATAATCGAACCACGCAATGAACTTGCACGTTTTTTAAAATCTTCTGTTTTTAAATAATCTAAATCAATGTCTTTGGCTTGAAAAATGAAGGTACCTTTTTCTACTTTTTCAATTTTCACCCCCATAACTTGGAGTAAATTCATCAATTTATTGACATCAACAATATCAGGAATATTGGAGATTGTCACTTTTTCAGGAGTAAGGAGTGGCGCACAAAGAACTTGTAACGCTTCATTTTTTGCACCTTGTGGAGTTAATTCACCTTTAAGTGGTTTTCCACCATAGATTTCAAAAGAAGCCATCTATTATTGTTTTTTAAATTTTTGATTATTTCTCTTTTGATTGTTCGAGTTATGTTTCTTTTTGTTGTTGTTTCTGCGCTGATTATTTTGTGCAGTCCCAATTTGTTTCAACAAAAGATTCGTACTTACCAATTCATCTGGATTATCCAATTCTAAATCGCCTTTTGACAATTCTTTGAGTTGGTTAGCAATCACATTGTTCTCAACTGCACCATTATTGTAGGCCAAATATTGGTATTTCATGAAGTTCGACATCGAACTTTTCAAGAACTCACGTTCCTCTGGATCTTTCACTTCAGTTGATTTCTCCAATATTTTTTGCGTGTACTGACCATAATGTCCAAAACGAATTTTACTTTTTGGATATTCCATCAATTTTGGTTTTTCCACCAATGTTTCTCTTTCAGGAATTTCATATGGTGAGTCAACATCTAGCGCAAAATCTGACATTACAAATAAATGCGTCCATAATTTATGTCGGTAATCATCCACATCACGTAGGTGCGGATTCAATTGTCCCATTACTTCGATAATTGCCTGTGCTGCACGATTTCGTTCATCTCTATCTCCCAACTCCATTGCGTGCATAATCATATTTTGCACATTGCGACCATATTCTGGTAGCATTAACATTCCTCGTGTTGTATTGTATTCCATTTGGATATAATAATAAGTTCTAAAATTAATAAGAATTATTGAGATAGCTTAGCTAGAATTAAATGAATTAGACAATGAGAAAATTGAATTGTTTGTTTCCAAAAAAAATGTCCCCAAGAAATGAATTCTCGAGGACACCTTTGCTATAGCTTTATATGGTTCTAAGCTTTTAATTTACATGAACCAAATGTGCTTTCATCTTTGTTTTCACATTCTTCACGTGCTTTTTTTAATGTTGATGCTTCAATGGTTTCTGTGTTAACCACTTGTGTTTCTCCGGATCCAAATGTACACTCACAGTCCCAATCTTTTGTACAAGAACTGAATGCCAATAATCCAACTACTGCTGCGAATAAAATTCCTTTGCTTTTCATAACCTAAAATTTAATTGTAGATAATATTTGACTACGCTTTGCAGTCAAAAAGTTCTCTTTTGAACTCTCAATCAAATTACTCATTCTTGGGGGAGACACAAAATTTCAACTGTTAAGAAACGTGAATTAACAGATTTTAAGAGGAAATCAATTGTTATAAAAAGTCTACGAAATAATCATAACTAACTTAAAATCAATAATTTGAATTTCAGTACAATTCATAACACGATAAACGATTGATTCTATTAGAATTTATGCAAGCATACAAATACAAGGGTTATTTATTGGTTGATAATGTTGGTTTAGTTGGTGGGTAAAATTAAATTGTAATATTACGATAGCGTTAGCTATTTAGCTAAATTGATCCGCGAAAACCTATATCGCAATATAACGATAGCGTTAGCCATTTAGCTAAATTGATCCACGAAAATCTATATCGTAATATAACGATAGCGTCAGCTATTTAGCTAAATCACTCAGCAATTTTAAAGCAAAAAAAAATCCCTGTCACACAACTGCAACAGGGATTCAACTTATAATTGATCAATTATTTCAATCGATTCTCCAATGCTGTATCAAACAATACTTTTGACTCATCAATGAATCCAAAATGCTCACCGTCAACAACCATTTTTCCTTTTGTTACATGACCTAATAGTGTCGCTGGAACATCCGCTCCAAGCATGAATTCAATAAACTGATCTTCATTGTCTTCATTCACTGTAACCAACACTCTACCTTGGCTTTCACCAAACAAGTAGGCATCCAATCTGATTTCACCATCTGCTTCAATGTCGAACCCAAGTCCTCTTGGCATTCCCATTTCAACCAATGACACGTATAATCCACCATCTGCAACATCGTGAACCGCATTGACTAGTTCATTCTGAATCAATTGTTTCACAACATCTTGCATAGCATACTCTTCTTCTAAATTGAAGTAAGGAGCTGGAGACGCCTTAATTCCGTGGTAAGAATTCAAGTATTCAGATGAAGCTATATCTTCTTTGCAATGTCCAACAACGAAAATCAAATCTCCTTTTTGCTTGAAATCCAAAGTCATCATCTTATCCTTATTCTCCACCAATCCAATCATTCCAATCGTTGGTGTTGGGAAAACAGGCACTTCTACTCCATTCGTAACAGTTTGATTGTAAAAAGAAACATTTCCTCCTGTAACAGGTGTTTCAAATCTTAAACAAGCAGCTGACATTCCTTTGATTGCACCAACAAACTGCCAGTATGATTCTGGATTGTAAGGATTTCCAAAGTTCAAGCAATTGGTAATTGCACTCGGGACACCACCAGAACAAACAATGTTTCTAGCTGCTTCTGAAACGGCAATCATTGTTCCAACTTCAGGATCTGCATTTACATATCTTGAATTACAATCAACTGTCATAGCCAAACCACGATTTGAACCTTTTAAGTTCACAACTGCAGCATCAGCTGGACGGTTTGTTGTCATGTTTTTTGTTCCAACCATTGAATCGTATTGCTCATACACCCAACGTTTAGAAGCGATATTAGGATGTTGTAACAAAAATTTCGCAACTTCTTTCAAATCTTCTGGTTCTTTCACATCATTGATGTTGAACTTTTTAAATTCTTGGAAATATGCTGGTTCTTTGTAATCTCTTTGGTATTGTGGAGCTCCACCACCAAGAACCAATGATTCTGCTGGAACATCACCTACAATTTCACCATTCATGAAATAGCGAACTCTTCCACCTTCTGTTACAACACCAATTTCTTCAGCGTGTAAATCCCATTTATCAAAAATATCTTTTACTACTTTTTCTTGTCCTTTTTTCACAACAACCAACATTCGCTCTTGCGATTCTGACAACAATATCTCGTAAGGTAACATATTGGCTTGACGGGTAGGAACTTTATCCAAATGAACATCCATTCCAACTCCACCACCAGCACTCATTTCACATGAAGAACATGTAATTCCGGCTGCACCCATATCTTGCATTCCAACGATCGCATCTGTTTCAGCCAATTCCATTGTTGCTTCCAACAATAATTTCTCCATGAATGGATCTCCAACTTGAACCGATGGTAAATCTGATGCTGATTCTTCAGTAATGTCTTTTGAAGCAAATGCTGCTCCTGCGATTCCGTCTTTACCTGTCGATGAACCAACGATGAAAACTGGGTTTCCTGGTCCTTTAGATTTTGCAGAAATTACTTTCTTTGGATCAATGATTCCAGCAGAAAACGCATTGACTAAAGGATTCGTGTTGTATGAATCGTCAAAAAACACTTCTCCTCCAACAATTGGAATACCAAAAGCATTTCCATAATCACCAATTCCTTTTACAACACCTTTTACCAACCATTTCGTGCGATCGCGGTCAATGTTACCAAAGCGCAATGAATTCAGTTGAGCTACTGGACGAGCTCCCATTGTAAAAATATCTCTATTGATTCCACCAACTCCTGTTGCAGCTCCTTGATATGGTTCCAATGCAGAAGGGTGATTGTGTGATTCAATTTTAAAAACACATCCTAATCCATCACCTAAATCAACCAAACCAGCGTTTTCTTCACCAGCTTTCACTAACATGTGAGGTCCATCTTTTGGCAATTGTTTCAACCAGTAAATTGAATTTTTATACGAGCAGTGCTCAGACCACATAACAGAATACACTGCTGTTTCTGTGAAATTAGGAGTTCTTCCTAAAATCTCTTTGATCATTTCAAATTCATCAGGTCTTAATCCCAATTCTACTGCTTGCTCTAACGTTGCCTCTTGTTGTAATGTGCTTTCCATATCTTTTAAATATGGCGCAAATTTAAGGTTTATTTGTCAAGTAAAACCGATTTTGTACGGGTGATTTTAGAGTTTTTTACACAGTTCTGCATCAAGAATGTTAATAGCTTTTATTGGTTTGTAGCTTCAACAATGGAAAGATTCAAGGATTCAAGGATTTTTTTTTAGAATTATGAATCGTTGAATAACGAAGTGATTGAATTATTGAATCGCACAACGATTGAATAATTGTATTGTTGAATGTTAATGCTTTATTTTGCAGCATGAGTATCATTTTCATTTTAGAAACGGCAGGAACATTAGTATTCGCAATTAGTGGGGCATTGACTGCTGCTGAAAAGAAATTTGACCTCATGGGAATTTCCATCATTGCTTTTGTGACCGCACTTGGTGGAGGAACTTTACGAGACTTACTAATTGGCGCAACTCCAGTAGGTTGGTTGAATGAACCCACTTTATTGGTGGTTATCTCCATCGGAATTTTGCTGGCCTTTGTATTTAGCAAGAAACTCAATAGCTTGCGAAAAACCTTCTTTTTATTTGATTCAATCGGACTTGGATTGTTTGCCATTGCTGGAATGCAAAAAGCAATCAACTTTGATATCCCACCAGTTTACGCCATTTTATGCGGAATGATCACCGCTACTTTTGGCGGAATGCTGCGTGATATTTTATGCAATGAAATTCCAATTATTTTCAGAAAAGAAATTTATGCTACGGCTGCTTTGTGTGGTGCAGCGTTGTATCTTCTATTGGGTTATACAATAGTTCCTAGAGAAATCAACTACATTGTTTCCATAGCAACAGTCATTATCATCCGAATTGTAGCTGTGAAATACAATATTGGATTGTGGAAGATAAAATGGGATGAGTAGAATTCAGTTTAAAAGTAATTAAACTCTGTTCTTATTTTACCTTTGGTGCTTCTGCGCGGTCATTAATAAAAAAAGCACAAAACCGTATTTGAAATTTTTATTTCACTTTCAAATAAATGTGTCGCACATTTTTATTCCCAGCTTCACGCTCATCGATAATAAACTTGTTGACATCTTTTATCAAAGCTAGTAGTTTAGGATAACCGTAATTTCTTGGGTCGAAATCTGGTTTTTTACGCATCACAAAATTCCCAAGTTCTCCAAGGAATGTCCAGCCGTCTTCATCTCCTAAATCAGCCACACTTTTCACCAATAAATTGATTAATTCAACATCAATTTTATTCAGAGGATTATTCTCTTCTTTCTTTGGACCTTTTGTTCGTTTTGATTCATTGGAAGCTTTCGATTCCCCTTTTGATTTTAAGATTTCAATGTAAATGAATTTGTCACAAGCCGTAATAAAAGGCAATGGTGTTTTTTTCTCTCCGATTCCAATCACTTTCATGCCTGCTTCTCTTAGTCGAGTAGCTAAACGTGTGAAGTCGCTGTCGCTGGAAACGATACAAAACCCATCGACTTTTTCCGAATACAAAATATCCATTGCATCAATGATGAGCGCACTATCGCTTGAGTTTTTTCCGCTTGTATAGCTATATTGTTGAACTGGAGTTATGGCATTTTCTAGCAATACTTTTTTCCAACCTGAAACAGTTGGTTTTGTCCAGTCAGCATAAATTCGTTTGATTGTTGGTGTTCCTGTTTTTGCTACCTCTTCCAACATTTCTTTGATGTTAGCATAAGGTACATTATCGGCGTCAATTAAAACCGCCAGTCGTTGATCTTTCATTCTAATGAGTTGATTCCTTGAATTCCAAGTTGCTCGAAGATACGCAAAATTTCATTCATAACCAATAATCGCTTACTTCTTTCGCAACGAATAATACATCCGCTTGAAAGGCAAAAACCAATCATAAATAATCGATCTAGAATTGTATGGGTTTTCCGGGATACCAATTTCAGGAACTTCGGTCGGTGGACAATAAGTCCCAAACAAGCGATCCCAAAAAATAAATGTTCCTCCAAAGTTTTTATCGTAATGTTCCTTGTTAACAGAATGATGGATGCGATGTGCAATTGGAGATACGAGAATATACTTCCCCAAAAAACCCCAAGAATGTGTAATGTTTGAATGAATTAACATTCCATGAATTTGACGCAACAAAACAACACCAACGATGGTTTGAATTGGAGCTCCCAATAATACAAATGGCACGACATCAAAAAACATTCCGATGGAAGTTTGTAAAAAATGAAAACGATAAGCAGTCAAAATTGTGAAACTTGTTGCGGCATGATGAAACTCATGAACTGCCCATAAAGGACCGAAACGATGAAAAGCAACATGTTTGATATATTCTTTCAAATCGCTTAGTACAAAGACTATAGCAAACTGCAAATAACCATTTTCAATTTGACCGATTAAATTGAGTTGAAACGATTTCTGAATGATTCCAACTAAAAAATAACAAGTACCCAATGAAAACAAAAAAGCCAAAATATTGAACAAACTCACCGTTTCAATGAGCCATATAGCAAAGTCACTTTTTGCACTTTTATCAAAAGCAATGATTTTTTTTAGCGATGAGTCATTCCATCCAACTGCCAATAATTCTATGACAAATACCAATAGTGCAACACCGACAAATTCTAAAGCGCCTTGCCAAGTAAACGAATTGAGTCCACTGACTTCATATAGTTTCGACCAAACATACTCAAAGATATTCATGAGATCATTTTGCATGAATTAACTCAAAAATACCGTCAACTTCATTTTCCAAACGATAATGTTCAACTACATATGATTGAATGTCATCTAAATTGAGTTCTCCTGAATCAATTCGTTTCGTTAGTGTTTGAAAGGATGTGCAAAAGCTTTCAATATCATCCACTTCGTACAATTCACCAAATTTCTTTTGTCCCAATAATTCAGGTGTCCCGCCAGAATTTGTGCCGATAACAGGGACTTTTGACAATAAGGCTTCCAGTGTTACCATTCCGTACGTTTCGCCCACACTCGACATTACAAAAACATCAATAGCATTGTAAAACGCTCCAACATTCGTAGTAAAATCTGCCATAAACACATACTTTCCTAAATCATTTTCAGCAATGTAACGCATTAAATCATCGTAATAGGCCTTTCCTTTTGGATCATTAATAGTCGGCTCACCAACTATAAGCAATGATACATTTTCACCTAATTGTCTCAATCGCTCCATCGCTTTCACCAAAAACAATTGTCCTTTTTTTTCATCAATTCGACCGATCACTCCTAATAAAGTATCTGAAGTCGAGCAATTGAACAACTTTTGAGATTCCTCTTTTTGAGTATTTAGATGAATGAATCGATTCACATCAACTCCAAGTGGAATAACAGAAATAATTTCTTCTTGAATGGTTGTTTTTTCTAACACTTCTTGCTTCAACCATTGTAATGGTGCAATCCAATGATCTATCGCTTTATAACGAATTCGTTGCATCAAACCTTTTTTTGGAACACCAATTTGCATTTGTTGCTGGTGAATGAGTTTTATGTCATGTTTGGATCTTCTTTTTGTCCAAGCAATCAAATCTAAATCGGGACGAAACGATGTAAATACAACAGTTATTTCGTTGTCTTCCAAATAGCGATTAAAAATCTTAGCATTTCTAAAATCAAAGTACTTCTTCACTTTCGTGAGAGTGAAAACGTGTTCAAATTGCAGTTTAACTTCAGTTGCTACTCTTGAGTTCTCTCTCACAATGAAATGAATGGAACACCCTTTTTCTTGCAATCCTTTTGCCAATTTGAGCGTATTCAGCTCCAAACCACCCCAGCCAGTTGAGGTCAACACTATTGCGATTTTTTGATTCAAATTCATCATGTTAGAATTTCAAAGATACAGAAGAATTGAAAATGGAGAATGCAGAAGTGAGAATTGTTTCCTCGTTTAGAATTGACAAAAGCGAAAAATTATTTAACTTCGCAACTCAACATTTACAAGTAGAAAATATGAATTACGATATTATAGTTATTGGAAGTGGTCCTGGTGGATATGTTACAGCAATCCGTGCTTCACAATTAGGTTTGAAAACAGCAGTTGTTGAAAGAGAATCTTTAGGAGGTATTTGTTTGAACTGGGGATGTATTCCAACAAAAGCATTATTAAAAAGTGCCAATGTTTTTGAATACTTAACACATGCAAGTGACTATGGAATTACTGTGAAAGATGCAAAAGCGGATTTCGGTGCAATGGTAGAAAGAAGTCGCGGTGTTGCCAATGGAATGAGTAATGGTATTCAATTCTTGATGAAAAAGAACAAGATTGATGTATTGAAAGGAACTGGAGTTGTAAAAGCTGGTAAAAAAGTTGCAGTTACAGGAGAAGATGGAAAAGTAACTGAATACACAGCTGATAAAGGAGTAATCATTGCAACTGGAGCGCGTTCTCGTCAATTGCCAAACTTGCCACAAGATGGAGAGAAAGTAATTGGATACCGTGAAGCAATGACTTTGAAAACACAACCTAAAAAATTAGTTGTGGTTGGATCTGGTGCAATTGGAGTTGAGTTTGCTTACTTCTATAATGCCATTGGAACTGAAGTTACTGTAGTTGAATACATGCCAAATGTTGTTCCAATCGAAGACGAAGAAGTTTCAAAACAATTGGAAAAATCGTTGAAGAAAGCAGGAATTAAAATCATGACAGGTTCATCGGTTGAAAATGTTGCAACAACTGCAAAAGGTTGTACTGTGACAGTTAAAACTGCAAAAGGAGAAGAAAAAATTGAATGTGATGTTGTTTTATCGGCTGTAGGAATTGAAGCAAACATTGAAAATATTGGTTTAGAAGATTTAGGAATTGTAACAGATAGAGGTCGCATTTTAGTCAATGATTTCTACGAAACAAACATCCCTGGATACTTTGCAATTGGTGATGTTTTACCAACTGCAGCTTTAGCTCACGTTGCTTCAGCAGAAGGAATTATTTGTGTTGAGAAAATTGCTGGTCACCATCCAGAACCGTTGGATTACGGAAACATCCCAGGTTGTACGTATTGTTCGCCAGAAGTTGCTTCTGTTGGAATGACAGAGAAACAAGCAAAAGATGCTGGTCACGATATTAAAGTTGGTAAATTCCCATTCTCAGCTTCTGGTAAAGCAAGTGCTGCTGGAGCAAAAGACGGATTTGTAAAATTAATTTTTGATGCAAAATACGGAGAATTATTAGGTGGTCACATGATTGGAGCCAATGTTACAGAAATGATTGCAGAGATTGTCGCGATTCGCAAATTAGAAGTAACTGGCGAAGAATTAATCAAAACGGTTCACCCACATCCAACTATGTCAGAAGCTGTTATGGAAGCAGCCGCTGCAGCTTATGGTGAAGTGATTCACTTGTAGGATGGGAATTGGATAATGGATATTAGACGTTAGACGTTAGATATTAGACAAAAGACTTGGTTTTGGAAACAGAATCAAGTCTTTTTTTTGACCTAATAAATTCCGAATTAGCGGATTAAGGATTGCGGATTTTTAGACTACTTAAAAGTTTGGGTTAGATGAAATAAAAAAGTAGTATAGAACGTTAAGTTATTCATTAACATGTTACCAAACACACCAAAAGCCAGAATGATACAAGTTGAGTTAAATAGCGCCTTTTTAATCTAAAAGTAGAGGTATTCGGAATTCGGAATCCGGAATCCGTAACCCATAATCCGCAATTAATTTTTGAGAAAATCCAAATCCCCGCGTTTCATTTTATGATAAGCTTGTGATAAATAGGCCAACTGAATGCGCATTGCATCAAAAGCTTCTTCTGTCTCTGCACTGATTTCCTTTTTCTGTAATCGAAGAAGTAATTTCATGTACATTGCGCCAAACAATAATTCAACTTGATTTTTATCTTTCAGATTTGACTTCCCTCTAAATTCTTCCACAATCGGAGATGAACGATCTACTAAATCTTTGTATTTGTGATCTCCTGTTAAATTAATCAAGGTATTGTGCAAATAAGATAGCTCAACCATGATTTCTGATAACTCTAAGATGTGACCAGATTTCTGAAGTTGCTGAGATTTCATTTGCTGAATTAATCCGCTGTACCAATTTCTATATTGTCCGATGAAGGATTCATCTGGTAATTGTGGACGGACATAGTTCTCAATGATTGCTTCTAAATCAAAATTATAAGCGCGAATAACATCTTCAATTTGATACATATACAATATGTATTCCGCGATGTTTTCGTTTATTTTTTGTTTTGCTATTAGCATATATTATTTTGCTGAAACTCCGTTAAGTGCTTTTTCTTTTTCATTCATGAATGCAATGAAAGGAGTCGTTTGGTCCATGGATGGATCGGCATATGCAACTCCACTTCCTTGTCCACGAACAAAAAACATGCTGTACCCATTTTCTTTAGCATATTCAGCGCTATATTGAGCAATTTTATTCATTAAAACTTCATTCGACTCATATTGTTTTTGCTGAAAAGCACCCATTTCATTTTGTTGAAATGCTGCCATTTGTTGTTGCAATCCTTGCAATTTGTTTTCAAACGAGATTTTTTGATTATCAGACAAAGTATTGTTCTGCAATCCTCGTTGATAATCATTCGCAACCGACTGATAAGTCGACTGCATTTGAGACGCTTTTTGTTCCAATTTCAACCCTTCCGCCTCTAATTTTGCCGTTTCTGATTTATAAAAGTCAAAATGATTGGGAATACTATCAGTATCAAAATACCCAATTTTCAACTCTCCGCTTTTCACAACTGATCCAGCAGAATTGTTTGTTGGCTTCTCTTCTGTTTTTTTATCTGTTCCACATGCAACAAACAAAGCTGCAACAGCAACAAGGGTAAAAAATTTATTCATTTTCGTTATTTTTTTCATTAAATGCCTGACTCCAATCACTTCTCATTTCTACGAAGCGTTTTAACGCATTGGATAAAATTAAAGGTGTGATTAATTTCTCGAAATCCTCCACTCCATTCACATCAGTTTCACCGATTTTATAGGTTTGTTCGAACTGACCCAATTCAATTTTCAGAATGTATTTTCCGTTGTATTGAAAAATTTGAATCTTATAACGTTCATGAGGAACTTCTTTCACTAATCGCATAAGCGCAAAAATAAGAATTTATTGAAACTATTCGAATTCAATCGCGAAAAGCAATGGATTTTTTCAGAAAAAAATGGAATTTATGACTCTTAGAATTTATATAGCAATTGCTAATTCTTGCTCTTCGTAAGCATGAAATTCAAAAGGAACTTTGACCATATATTTGTAGTCTTGTCCTACCTCATACATATCATCATCATTGTGGCGGTAAAACCAATCAACTTTCACATTCTTCCCTTCTTTTGCCAAGGTATTTAATTTATAGAGCAAAAATAAAATGCGCTTAGAAGAAGAAATATTGAAGTATTCTAAATCAATTTTAAACGTTGTTTTGCTCGAAGGATTTAAAAGATAACCTTCAAACCAACTGATGATTGGCATCCAAAATTCATCCGGACATTCTGGAATGGCTCTTCCTTTAATTTCCATCACGCCAGATTCTTGATTGAACTGGATGAATGGTGTATAAGCTGAAGACTCTAAAATAAGGTTTTCCATGATGAATTAATTCTGTTTTACTATGCAATATCTCAATAAAAGTAATACAATTGTTAAATTTTCTACATACAGCACAATTTCATCGATAAATACCGTATTATCATCTTCTAAGTAAAAACCCGTAGTTGATTTTATTGACTAAACTATGCAATTCATTGATTTATCTGTATTCTAGAGAGAGCGAATAACCATATTTTCGATTGGTTTGTCTATGAACTTATCAGCGATAATATTGTTTTTCAATAGGACATCTTTGAAAATTTCTTGGTGATGAAAGGCATATCCTCCTACAAAACCAATACTATTTATTCCGTTTAGGCAATTATCAATAAGTGCTTGAATGGATTCAACATGCAAACGATGAATCTCCGTTTTTGTTCGATAATGAAATAATCGATCAGCGAAGGATGAATAAGCATCAATTTGAGTCATTTCCTCGATAGAAATTTCTGGAAGAATCAATTTGTCATTCAAAACAGCATTTGCGACTAATTTTCCAAAATAAAATCCACTTCCTTCATCTCCAAGCTCTCTTCCTAGTCCGCCTCGCAATTCTGTCACTTCCCTATTTTCAACCCTAAAGACAACACTACCTGTTCCGCAAATTGCTCCCCAACCATTGACTAAATCCAATGATTTTGCGGCCAATTCAATATCAGAGAACACTTCAGGATTGACAAAACCGATTGCCTCTAAGTTCTCCTTCATGCCTTTCGCTTTTTCTTTCTGAAAACAACCTGAGCCATAAAAAGTCAATTTATACTTTTCTAGTTGTGGAGTATTTGACCAAAATGCTTTAGCGGTATGAATAAAATCTTCATCAATTCTTCGCGGATGATAAGATTCGCTTGTAAACTTTTTGATTGTACCAGTTTCATCAAATAACAACCAATCAGTTTTCGTTCCACCACTATCTGCTAAAATTTCAAATTTTTTCATCACATTTTTAGAGTTGATACAATAATACCACAAAAAGGGTATTGCTAAATCCTTTAAGCTAATTTATTTTTGCCAACAATTTAAAACAATTCTAAATAACAGTAAAATGAATAAACTTCTCTACGTAGGTATCTCGGTTCTTTTTATCGCATCTTCATGTAAAAAAGAAGGATGTACAGATGAAACAGCTTTAAACTATGATGCTAAAGCAAAGAAAGACGACAATTCATGTGAATATGCAGTTGTTACAGACGACTCTTATTCTATTCCATCAACGTTCGTTTTTGCAGATGCAAACGGAAATTCAACAGTTGATTATTCAGGACAAACAGATAGAATCAATCAATTAAGTGAGTTGATTGCTAAAATTAAAACTGGAAGAACATCTGTTTTAAATGCTCAAGATTTGAAAGACATGTTCAATAATGTTGGTGGAAATGGAAATGGAAATTTCACATTCACTTCATCAAAACAATTGAAAGACAAATGCTTTTCATTGGATCAAGCAATGATTGAAAGTTTCATGGATTCAGCTGCAATTGCAAGTCAGTCATATATGAACACAGCTTCAAACGGTCAAGCTGGAGTTTTAACAAGTGGAACTTCTTCTTACTTATTTGATAAAAATGGTAAACAATATGCTGAAGTTGTTGAAAAATCAATCATGGGAGCTTGCTTCATGTACCAAGCGCTGAATCATTATTTTGGTGATGCACAAATGAACGTTGACAACACAACAGCAGTTGATGCAGCTAATGGAAAATACTACACTCAAATGGAGCACAACTGGGATGAAGCATTTGGATACTTTGGTGTTGCAATTGACTTCCCAACAAATACAACTGCAAAATACTGGGGAAAATATTGTATTTCACAAGATGCTAACTTAGGATCTAATGCAGTTATGATGAATAACTTCTTAAAAGGAAGAGCAGCAATTTCAAACAACAAAATCGGCGATAGAAATACAGCAATCCAAACGATCCGTGTAATGTGGGAAGACATTTGTGCGAACCAAGCTTTGAAATACTTAAATGACGGAATTGGTTACTTTGGTAATGATGATGCTAAATTCTTACAAGTGATGTCTGAAGCTTACGGATTTGTATACGCTTTGAGATATACTCCAGAAGCTACAAGAAGAATGACACAATCTGAAGTTGACGCATTAGTTGCTTTGTTTGGTGACAACTTCTGGGACTTAACGAACAATGATTTACAAGCGATCAAAGCTGCTATTGAAGCGAAATATTAAGAACATGAATAAATTTAAAGTTGCACTATTATTAACCGTAACAGCTCTTGTTACGGTTAATTGCAAAAAGAAAACAGATGATCCTATTGTTGAAGATGACTTTAACAAAAGTGAATTACTTTCTAATGTTGCAACAAATATCATACTTCCGCAATACATTGCATTTCAAGTTGAATTGAATCAATTGAGTGTTGACTATGCTACTTTCATTGGTGACCAAACAACTGGCAACTTAACGATTGTACAAGATCAACTGATTGATACATATATCTCTTGGCAAAATGCAAAAACTTTTGAAGTTGGTCCAGCAATGAATCTTGGATTGAGAGCTGCAATTGGCTCTTTTCCAACAGACACAGCTCAAGTCAGTGCAAATGCTGCCAGCGGATCTTACAATTTAGGATCACTTTCAAATGCATCAGCAATTGGACTTTCTGCGATTGAATTCATGTTGTTTCGTCAAAATGAAATGAGCTATTTTTCCGACAATGGTTACCAGCAATATGGTACTGATGTGATTCAGAAAATGCAAAATGAAATCAACCAAGTTGTTACACAATGGCAAGGTGGATATTCCGCAACATTTATTGCATCAACAGGAACAGAATCAACTAGTTCATTTTCACGCTTAGTGAATGAATTCAATTTAGATTATGAATTGATCAAAAATGCCAAAGTTGGAATTCCAATTGGAAAGCAAAGTTTGGGAATATTGCGACCTGAATACATTGAAGCAAGAAGATCAGGAATTGCTTTGCAACTGATAGAAGCAGGAGTGAAACAATCAAAACGTTTATTCAATGGTAACAAATTAGATGGTTCAACAGGAATTGGATTTGACGACTATTTAATTGCGCTGGATAAGTCAACATTGGTGAACTCAATCAATTCAAAATACGATCAAATTTTGTCAGCAAAAAACGCGCTTTCTGGAACATTTGAGCAAAATATCAATACGAACCTTCAAGGTTTGGACAATTTGTATTTGCGCATGGCCGAAATTGTTGTCATGACAAAAACAGATATGCCCTCAGCATTTGGAGTGTTAATTACCTATCAAGATAACGACGGTGATTGATAAACTAAAAGATTTTTTATCTCCCTTTAGACAAACTAGCATTGCTCCACTTGTGATTTTTAGAATCATATTTGGAGCATTGATGCTTTTTGGAACAGCCCGTTTCATGCTTTACGGATGGGTAGAAGATCTCTATATTACACCAAAATTTTTCTTTACGTATTATGGTTTTGACTGGGTACATCCCTTGAATGGAAATTGGATGTATCTGCCTTTCATCGTGATGTTAATTGCTTCCGTAGGTATCATATTTGGCGCTTTATACCGATATTCAGCAACACTCTTTTTCATCTGTTTCACCTATGTTGAATTATTGGATAAAACAAATTATCTCAATCATTACTACTTCGTAAGTTTGATGGCATTTATCTTAATTTTCCTCCCAGCACATCGCTATTTTTCTATTGACGCCTATTTTAGACCGCAAATTGCTGCCACAAAAGTTTCCCAATGGACCATTCGAATCCTTCAATTTCAATTGGCATGCGTTTACATTTTCGCTGGGATAGCAAAAGTTCAAGCAGATTGGCTCATTGAAGCTCAACCATTAAAAACATGGTTACAAGCACATCGCGATATGCCGATTTTCGGGAAATTGTTCGCTCAAGAATTTGTCGCATATATTTTTAGTTGGTTTGGATGCTTGTACGACCTTTTCATAGTGTTTTTCCTGCTTTCGTTCAAATGGCGAAAATATGCTTATTTAGTTGTTGTAGCATTTCATTTAATAACATGGTTGCTCTTTCCAATTGGTGTTTTCCCTTGGGTCATGATTTGCTCCACACTCATCTTTTTTTCTCCTCAATTTCACGAAAAAATCTTATTTAAATTAACAAAAGTACCCTTCTTGCCAGATTTGGAACCAAATATCCTCTCACCCATATATCGCAAAATCACTCAATTTTCTATTGTTGCATTTATTCTATTTCAACTGATTGTTCCAATTCGTTCCATCACCTATCCTGGAAATCTCTTTTGGAATGAAGAAGGATTCCGTTTTTCATGGCGAGTAATGTTGATGCATAAGCAAGGATTAGCAACGTTTTACGTGAAAGATCGAAACACTCAACAAACGATTGAAATTATCAATGAAGATTACTTAACGGATCGACAAATTGATCAAATGTCCACTCAACCAGATATGATTTTGCAATATGCTCATCATTTATCCGAAATATATGCTGATACCACCTTTCATTTTGGAAAAAAAACTGTGCGTTTGGTCAATCCTTCCGTTCATGCGCGTATCTTTGTGGCCCTGAATGGTCGACCTAGTCAACTATTTGTAAACGAACAACACGATTTAACTCAATTTACGTATGACTTGAAACATCGCTCGTGGATTGAACCTTATAAAAAATGAATAAATTTCTCCATTTAGTAGTGTTATTACTGCTTTCCAATGCAATCGTTGGTCAGCAATTAAATGGTCATTTAAAAGATGTGAAAGGCAACGACATTCCTTTCGCAACGATTAAGAATGAAACACAAAACAAGTTTACACGATCAGATGAAAAGGGATTGTTCAGCATTTCGGCTCAATCTAATGATAAGTTAATTGTTAAAGCATTTGGATATGATACACTAGTATACACGGTCAAAAATGACGATTTCAACGCAAAATCAATTACACTAGAACTTACAACTAAATTCCTCCAAGTTCAAGAAGCAACGGCAACAGCAAAAAAACTGGAGCAATTCGATGTAGGCTTCTTGCCTCCTATTCGCGGTGTTCAAATTACAACAGGAACAAATCAAGTCATTGAATTACAAAATTTAAGCGGAGCAAAATCAACTGCTAATCCAAGAGAAATTTTTGCTAAAATTCCTGGACTCAATATATGGGAAAGTGATGGAGCCGGAATACAAATTGGCATTGGCGGTCGCGGTCTAAGTCCAAACAGAGCTGCAAACTTCAATACACGCCAAAACGGATACGATATTAGTGCTGATGCTTTGGGATATCCAGAAAGTTACTATACGCCACCATTTGAGGCATTAAAATCAGTTGAAATCATCCGTGGATCGGCGTCGTTACAATTCGGGACACAATTTGGAGGACTACTCAATTTCGTTATCCGCGACATTCCTCGCAACACACCAATTCAAGTTACATCACGACTTACTGGTGGAATGTATGGTTATTTGGGAGCATTTAACCGAGTAACTGGTACTATAGGAAAATTTGGCTATCAGGTTTACCACCAATACAAACGTGGGAATGGATACAGAGAAAATGGAAATTTCAGTCAACAACAATTATTTGGGCAAGTCTCCTATTTCATCAATGAAAAAATGACGGTGAAGTTGGAATACACGCACATGGATTACTTGGCACGTCAATCAGGTGGACTAACCGATGTGCAATTCAACGAAAACCCTCGACAAAGTAACAGAGAGCGAAATTGGTTCAATGTTGATTGGAATATTCTTGCATTGCATTATGATTATGAAATCAATTCAAAAAGTCATTTCAACATTCGAGCATTTGGAATGGTCTCAGAACGTAATTCACTCGGATTTTTAGGGAAAATTTCTCAGGCAGATCCAGGTGGGAAACGACAATTAATTTCAGGAGATTTTAAAAATGCAGGAGCAGAAATGCGCTACTTAAGAAGGTATTCGCTCAATAAAAAATCAGATGCTTTGAAAGGTGCATTTCTTGTTGGAGGAAGATTTTATCAGGGACAAACAATTTCTCTTGAAGGAAAAGGAACAGATAGTGATGATGCGAATTTCACATTCAATGATCCAAGCAATTTAGAAGGTTCATCGTATGACTTTCCTTCTCAGAATATGGCAGGATTTATTGAAAACATCCTCTTCATTCAAAAAAAAATCACCCTGAACATGGGAATTCGCTATGAGTACATTACCAGTGAGGCAAACGGTTATTATAAGAAATATGCCATTCATCCCTTCACGAATGATACACTATCGACTTTTGTTATCAATGAAACCAATGAAGTGCAACGAAAAGTTCCATTGTTTGGAGCAGGTGGTTCCTATAAAGTTGGAAAAACGAGTTCCATTTATGCTAATTTCACTCAAAATTATCGCGCAATTAACTTCAATGACATTCGAATCAACAATCCAAACATCGTTATCGACAGTTTGATTAAAGATGAATATGGTTATACAGCTGAATTGGGATTCAGAGGAATTAAAAACAAATTTTGGGTCTATGACTTAGCTGGATTTTATGTGTTTTATGGCGATAAAATTGGATTGGCTCCTAAAGCAGGAACAACATACAAGGAGCGAACAAACATTGGGGACGCAGTCAATTTAGGAGTGGAACTATTCACTGAATTTGATTTCTTTCAAGCATTCAATGATTCGACCAAACAACACTTGTCTTGGTTCGTCAACGCCGCTTATATTCATACTGAATATATTCGTTCCAAAGAAAAAAGCTATCTCGGAAAACAAGTTGAATATGTGAGTCCACTCATTTTACGTTCAGGAATAAAATGGCGTACAGAAAAATTGGTTTTCCAAGTTCAAGGATCCTATAACTCTAGTCAGTTTTCCGATGCAACAAATTCTGTCCTACCAACTGGAGATGCTGTCATTGGAGAAGTTCCTCCGTATATGGTATTTGATTTTTCATCCAGATGGATTATTTCACCTCGTTGGCAATTGGAATTTGGGATCAACAATTTCACCAATCAACAGTATTTTACACGAAGAGCAACTGCTTATCCTGGACCAGGTATTTTGCCGTCTGATGGAATTAACGGATATTTAACCGTACAATTTCAATTTGAAGCAAAACGCAAATAAGGTGACAATTTCAGACAAGTACCTCATCATTGAAAAACTAGGAAATCAAACAAATCGAAAGTTTGGCTCTGTGTTTTTGGCGAAAAATAAGGAAACAGATGAGCGTGTTGTAATAAAAACGATTTCTGGTGATGTCAATACTCCTGCGTACATTCAATTAAAGGAAGAACAATTTTTTTCATTCAGTCACCAAGGCTTGCCGAAAGTTATTGATTTCTATGAATTGGGAAACGAACTCTTTTTAGTGAAAAAGTTCCAAGAAGGAATACCGCTTGACGAATTTTGGAAGCAGCTGAAAAGAAAGGAAAAATTACCCTTTTTAGTCGATTTCTTAGATCGCTTTGCTCCAATTTTAAACTATATCCACAATCAGCATATCATTCATTGCGATTTGAAACCATCAAACATATTAATCCGCAAAACGATTGAAGGATTTGCTATCGAACTAATTGATTTTGGATTGGCTGTTCGACAACCCATTGAAACAAATCGCAAACTACTCTTTCCACTAGGTTTTGCTGCTCCAGAGTTACTTTTGAACCAATTAAAAGAAGTCAATCGAACAAGTGATTATTTTTCGCTGGGAATCATCTTTTGGAAATTATATCACGGAATGTTGCCATTGATGCATTCAAATCCCAGTATTTACACGAATCTACAATTGACGCATCCAGTTGAGGACAGTTCAAAACTTCCTAGAGGATTGTTTCCAATCATTCAAAAGCTCACACAAAAACCAGCGTTTAAAACATCGCCCAATAGAATGCAATTGGAAGATGTCTTAACAGAAATTAGAGGCGCACAACAACAACGTTATCAATCACTTGAAGAAGTTATTGACGATTTCAAATCAGTGCAACCAAGAAAAGTATTTGGATTCTTTTAAGCTCAATTAATAGAATTCTCTTCTATAACCAATATTGAAATTAAAAATCACGTTTTTATGCAACGTTGTCTCAATATCCGGTTGACTTGGCAAAGCGAACACCATCAATGCAGGATTGAAATCAAAGTAAAATGTTCCTCTTCCAGGAAAGGTATACTTTAATCCACCAGAAATTCCAGCAGCCAAATTTAACACTGTACCTTGTCCACTTCTATTGTACTGATCATCAAATCCTCCTAAAGTGTATTTTTGCTGATCGTATTCATCTAATTGATAGCCGTATTTAACGCTATTAATTGCTACACCAATGTTTGTTCCCCCATACAATGCAAAACCCTCGTCGTACCCATTGATGATGTAATAACGAGTTCCTCCATCAATCATAAAGTAATTGAATGATTCTTTGAAGTTGTAAGGAACAACAACAGTATAAGGATCTGTGGAAGGTTCAATTCCATAAGCAATAACATCAGGGTAGGAAGGATCTAGAGTACGTACAGCCTGATTCACATTTTGTTTGAACAAATAATTCGCTCTAACATAAAATGTGACCTCATTGTTACGTGGAAATTCAGCAACAACATGCAGACCGCCAAAAGGTTTATTGTTTCCAAATTGGAAAAGAGTGCTTGCACCACCTCCAATACTATATTGTCCAAAGCTTGTAAAAGCTACAAACATTAAACTTGCTGCTATTAATAATTTCATTTGATTCAACTTAGTTTACTATAAAAATACGCTAATCCATCCATTTTGGATTCAAACGTTTAATCTTTTCATTTATTGGACAATCAACATCATGAGCGCCTTTTAAATACCCTGTGCTCATCAAAAATTCATTGACAATTTCCCCACCTACAAACTTAAACGTATTTTTAAACAATTTAGTCCATTCTTCTCGGCTTAATGGATGTTGCGCATCTAACCAATTCTTGAAGGTATTAAATTCCCGTTTAATTTCCAAAACTTTTTGAGCGTTGTGAATCGCTGCATTCACCTTCAGTTTATTCCTGATTATTCCGGCGTCTGATAACAATCGTTCCCTATCCCTTTCAGTATATGCGGCAATCATCTCTATGTTAAAATTTGAATACGCTTTTCTAAAATTTTCTTCCTTTTTTAAAATTGTTTGCCACGACAATCCCGCTTGGTTGATTTCTAGGATTAAACGTCCGAAAAGCTCGTTGTCATCTGAGATCGGAAAGCCATAATGATTGTCGTGATATATTTTGTTGACATTCGAACTTTCCAACTCTTTACAATAGGTACAATAACTCATGGTATAAAAATAAAAAAAGGGAGACAATCTGCCTCCCTTTTCATCTTATTAAATAAGATTATTTTTTCATGAATGTATCTCTTGAAACTTTTCCTGAAGTAGTTGTTACTTCATAGATGTACATTCCAGATTTCAATTCAGCAACATTTACGGAAGAAGATGAAGCATTTGCAACAACTTTACCATCTAAAGTAACGATTGAAACAGTAGCAATTTCTTCTGAAGCCACGATGTTCAATACATCATTTGCTGGGTTAGGATACACTGAAGTTGTAATAACATTCTCATTGATTCCTGCAACAAAATTTATAACTGGGAAAACTCCAAATGCAATTCCTAAATCCCAGTTATTTGGATCACCAACAGCGTAAAAATCTCCAGTATCCCAAAATTCACCAGTGTGCGTCGCTGCATTAGCAAAGTCACCATCAGTGTTACTAACTAAAGCAATTGTATCTCCTGTCGTAGTAGGAAGAACAACTCCTGCCCAAAACTCTCCAGACGCTGGTACTGCAACATTAAACATTGCATTAACATTATATGCAACAGCTCCTTCTGCAACACTGTATCCTGCAGTTGAAGTATCAACATCAGCAGTATTGAAAGTCACTGAACCGATTTCTGCTCCTGGTTCACCAGCAGTATTTTCCCAAATCTTAACGTCAAAAGTTCCACCAGCAGTTGACATAATTGGAACCCATAATAAAACGTTTGTAATTGTCCCTTGTCCAGAAACTCCATAAGTTCCATCAAACAATTGCATTTTTGCTAAATCACCGTAACCATTATTTCCTGAAACATATCCACTGTTGTCTGCTCCATAAACAGTAGGCGTTCCTGTAAAAAATTCTGTTAAAGTATCTACTTGTGCATTAATAGCTGAAAATGAAAGGATAGCTAATCCTGAAAGTAATAGTTTTTTCATAATAATTTAATTTTTAGTTAGGACAAATCTAATAAAAATTTAACGAAATAACTTGGATGTCATCATTTTTAAACATTGAAAATCAATCAAAACCAAGTTGTATCAAGGCTTCAGAACAATTAAATTAATTTATTTCTGTTTGACTTCAGCGCTAAAATCAATGAATGGCTTGTTAATAATCATTGAATAAATAAAAAAAGAGAGTCAAATAAATGACTCTCTTTTCAGTATTTTAAGCTCGAAAAAACAAGCTCAATATCGTAATCTGTTCTAAAGAAACAAATTAGTTTTTCATAAATGTATTTCTTGAAACATTTCCTGAAGTTGTAGTCACTTCATAAATGTACATTCCTGGAGTTAATGTTCCTACTTCTACTGAAGTTGCAGTAGTTGTCATTGCTACTTTTCCATCCATAGAAATGATTGCAACTGAAGCAACTTGTTCAGTAGACACAATGTTCAACACATCATTAGCTGGATTAGGATATACGGAAGTAGATAAAGTATTTTCTTCTACTGATGAAGAAGAGTTTACTTCGAAACAATCAAGGTTATTTGTGAAATCTGAATCATCAGTATCTCCAGCTTGAGTTAATGCAGCAGAGTTTCTTCCCAAGAATACCAAACAAATATCCGTTCCATCAGGAACCGATGATAATGGAAGTGTCGCGTTAATTCCTAACATAGTACTTGAAATAGCTGTTCCTACTGGAAAAGCTGCTGGTAAAATGTAACCTGAAGCTTGATTTACAACACCTGTTAAAGAGAATATATCTGTTCCATCAGAATAAACAAAATAAATAGTATCTCCAGAAGGAATTGCATCTGGACCGTTGTTCAATAAATTAAATGAAACTGAAACATCACCTGGAGCAACAACAGATCCTGAAGCTGGAGAGATCATGTCCAATTGCATGTCATAATCAATCTGTGCATTTAATGTAACAGCTGCACACATTGCTGTAATAGAAAGTATTAATTTTTTCATATGATATATTTTAAATTTGACCAAAAATAGTAAAAAAAAGCAACGGCTTTAAATTTTAACATTTCGTAAAACATTGAATACGCAATATAATCATGCGAATCAAATACAACTCTACAGAAATTCAATGTGTTAATTCAATTTTAGTTCTTCTCAAATTTAATGAACAAATTAGCCCAAATTATTTTAGAAAGTGCATACATATATGGCGCAAGCACTAAAAATGCAGCTGAAATTATTGCCAATTGAACGAAAACATTCATTGCTTCAAAAAACAGGTTAAATGAAACCCAAAGCGTTACAAACAAAGCAACTCCTAAAGCATATGAAACATACATTGCTCCATAATAGAAACCCGGCTCTTTAGCATACTTTAAACCGCATTGTGGACATTTCTGATGCGTATCACCCGCTCTTCTTAAATTATAAGGATGAGCAATAAAAAAATCGCCTTCCTGACATCTTGGACATTTCATGTGATAAATGCTGTAGAGTTTCGTGCCTTTTTTAATCATCGTTTTTTTTTACAAAATAACGTGATTATTCTTAGTTAAAAACTGATTTAGGTCAGATTTCAAGAATAATTGCCAGAAAGTTGAATTAATGCTTCGCGATCAAGAACCCATAGTTTCCGTGTTTCTGTACGAATAAGTCCTTCAGTTTTAAATTGTGTTAGTAATCGAATTAAGGTTTCAGTTGCCGTTCCAACAAAATTGGCTAAATCTTCTCTTGAAAGGTTAATTGGTTCAGCACCATAAATGTCCTGAAGCATTACCAACGAAAATGCCAATCTATCTTTAACTGATTTTTGAGCCATATTAGTAATGAACTTAGCCCTTTCACTCAGTTCTTTCGACAACTCCTTCATAATACCATTTCTTAAAACCGTATTAGAATCAATCATAGACAAAAAATCTTCTTTTGAAATGAAACAAATCGTGCATTCTTCCAAAGTTTCAGCCGAAACAATATAAGGATCACCACTAAACATAGCTCTAAATCCAACTATTTCTCCTTCTGCTGCAATATGAATAATTTGCTCTTTTCCTTCTTCTCCCAAAGAGAATATTTTAATTTTTCCCTTATTCAAGCAAAATACCCCTCTTGGAATTGAACCAGCTAAGAAAATTGTTTGCCCTTTTTTGTAATAACGGGCCGTTTTATCATTGTTTAAGCACGTCGTTTCATCACAATCAAAATGAGCAAACAAGGAATTTCCCTTTGCTTCACAATTTTGACATGTCACGTGTTTGTACTCTTTTTTCATTCTGTTATTAAACAAGGGTAAAGATAATTGAATCTTTTCTGAATGTGCCAAATTGACCATTTAAAGTTTCCAATCATATAGAATAAAGACCATTCACACCTTAACTTAAATTGTAAAGAATAAAATCAATAACTTAACAAATTATCTGACTAAATTTGGAATATGATAGAAATAAGCCAACTCTACAAAGAATTTGATCTCTCAAAACAACAGAAACGAGAATACGACACTACAAGTAATAAAGCAGTGGCTGTCGACTCCATTTCATTCACATGTCAACCAGGACGTGTTTTTTCACTCCTAGGTCCAAATGGTGCAGGTAAGACAACAACGATGAGAATGATTTCAACCATTTTCAAGCCGACAAGTGGTACAATTCGAATCGCAGGAATTGATGCTGTTCAAAATCCGCAAGAAGCACGTAAAAAAATTGGATTTCTTACTGGATCTACTGGACTTTATGCACGATTGACTCCCAATGAAATGATTGATTATTTTGGAAAATTATATGGAGTTGAAAAAGAAACTTTAAAGCAACGCAAGGAAAAACTTTTTCATTTACTCGATATGGAACATTTTGCCTCCAAACGAATCGGGAAATTGAGTACTGGTATGAAACAAAAGGTATCGATTTGCAGAACGATGATTCACGATCCCGAAGTAGTTGTTTTCGATGAACCAACAAGTGGTTTAGATGTGATTACAGCTGAAAATATCATCCAATTAATCCGTGACTGTAAAGCAGCAGGCAAAACCGTTATTTTTTCTAGTCATATTATGAGTGAAGTTGACTTGTTATGTGATGATTTAGCCATTATTCATCAAGGTAAATTGCTCTTCAATGACTCAATGGAAACGTTTAAATCTTCCATGCAGGCCGATAACTTAACCGCCGAATTTATTCGTATTGTTAACAACTCAAACTCATTCCAATCATGATTTCAACCATTTTTAGAAAAGAATTAAAAGATACTTTAAGAGACCGTAGAACATTGATTATGATGTTAGTCATTCCAATGTTGATTTTTCCAATTATCCTGAACGTATTTGTAGGTGTATCTAAAAGTTTTCAGGACGAAGCAGCGAATAAAAAAGTCACAATTGGAATGATTGGATCTGAAAACAACACGATTGAAACCAAACTAAGGGCGCTTCCTTCTGTTTTAGGAGAAAAAACTATTCGCGTTTTTCAAGATACATCTGAATTAAAAAAAGCCATCCAAAGTGATTCCATTGACTTTGGAATTGTCGTGCCAAACACTTTGCAAAGCGACTTGGAAGCAAAAAAAACTGCCACAATTTATATCATCTATAACGGAACAGAACTCGGTACAAAAGAAAGAGCAAACGCTTATCTGGACATGATAGATAATCAATTGAAAAAAGAACGCTATGTTGCCTTGAACATCAACGAAGAAACTATTACTCCAATTGCTCTAGAGTTTAGCAACACTGCATCTGCCCAAGAAATGATTGGTAAATTAGCAGGAGGAGTACTTCCCTATATTTTTATTGCTTTTGGCTTCATTGGATGCATGTATCCTGCCATCGATCTCTTTACAGGTGAAAAAGAACGAGGAACAATAGAAACTCTATTAACAACACCAATTCCAAGATGGCAGATTTTGTTTGGCAAAATGGGAGTTGTCGTTTTAAGCGGATTACTTGCTGCAACCTGCGCATTGCTTGGACTATTTCTATCCATTGAAGTATTTCAAATCGTTGAGGACCCTGCGCTGCTCGACGTTATACATTCTGTATTAAGTCTAGAATTTATTTTAATGTTATTTGGACTATTAATTCCCCTCACGATATTTTTTGCAGGTGTGATGATTCCAATTGCTGTTTATGCTAAGACATTTAAAGAGGCACAAAGTATTATTACTCCTTTGAACATTGTAATGGTCCTTCCGGCAATGGTTGGTTTCTTTCCTGGAATAGAATTAAACGCAATTACAGCATTGATTCCTGTTGTCAACATCGTATTAGCTACGAAAGAATTGATGGCAGGAACATTGGATTATTCTTTACTTGCTTTGGCATTTTCAGTCATGACACTACTTGCATTTTTAGCAGTTGTATTCAGCTATAAACGATTTGATAAGGAAACAAACGTTGTTATATCATAAAATTAAGCTAATTTTCGATGTGTAAATAGTCTTATTACTTATTTCTACTGACTACATATGCTTAAAAAACTGTTTCAACCTCCAATTCCTTATTCGGGTGAAAGTTTCTTTGAAGAAGCAAAATACCATCTAGCTTATCGTATGAGCTTATTCTTGTCGTGTACTCTTGGGGTACTTTGCTGTGTTTTTTTCTTTATTTTCGAAATACACTACAGCATTTTCACATTCGCAGCATTCCTAGGAATTTTCATAGTGTTTTTTTACATCCGACAAACAGGTAAATTCAAGAAAACCATACTCATATTCAATCTTTTTGGTGCATTTTTATGTCAATTGACGTTATATGCAGTTCCTGACACTCCTCACTTGGCAGATGGATTCTGGATGATGGTGAACATCGTCTTTGCTTATCTGACAATTAGCGTGTTATGGGCAACAATCATATCTACCATTCACATCATCAGTACATTTGTTTTCTACTTGTTATTTTACAATGATCAAATCAACCTCATATCTCACCTAAATCAAGGCCAACTAATAGGATTTGGACTGAACATCATTTTTAGCTTCAGCATTCTTGCCTACTTAACATGGCAAAACATCTCAACAACAAAGCGAGCGGAAGAACAACTAAGTGCTGCTAACGATACTCTTTCGAGTAATAACGATGAAATTTCACTCATGCTCAAAGAAATACATCATCGTGTCAAAAACAATTTACAAGTCATTGTTAGTCTACTTCGATTGCAAGCTAACGAATTACAAAACGAAGAAGCAATTGAAAAATTCAAGGATACAATCAATCGAGTACTTTCTATGTCGACAATCCACGAAAAAATGTATCAATCAGAAGAACTTACGAAATTAGATTTGGATGATTATTTCCTTGCTTTGGGTAACTACATGATTCATTCTCATTCTCCTAATAAATCAATCGAATTAAACATCAATTGTTCCTTACAAGCGTCCGACTTGAAATCAATCGTTCCAATTGGCCTACTATTCAATGAATTAATATCAAACTCGTTAAAACATGCCTTTCAAAACAGCGACGAAGCAATGATTTCTTTTGAGATGAAGAGACACAACGAGCAATTAATTATTTGTTATTCCGACTCTGGGTCATGGGTGGAACAAAATAAATCGAGTTCATTCGGTACTGACCTTATTGAAACACTAATTGACCAATTGAATGGCAAGATTGAATTATCAAAAGAACCAACTTGCTATCGATTTACATTTGATCAGATAGAATTATAAGATTGTTTATCCTGTTTCACAAAAGAAATTAATCAGATTTGATTAAGTTTACAAGCTGAAAACGCACAACCGCAGAGTTGTTTAAAACAATGATAAAAGAAAAAAAATGGCAAAAATTGCAGTCATAGGATCTGGTTTTTCAAGTCTCTCCGCAAGTAGCTATTTAGCCAAGGCTGGTCACGATGTTACAATTTTTGAAAAAAACGATTCCATTGGTGGAAGATGTCGCCAGTTCAAAGTGGATGGTTTCACATTCGACATGGGACCGTCATGGTATTGGATGCCAGAAGTTTTTGACCATTTTTTTGCTGATTTCGGATACACAACAGCAGATTTTTATACATTGAAACGATTATCACCATCTTATACCATTCACTTTTCTGACAATGAACAATTAGATGTTCCATCCGAATTTTCCGAATTGGTTCAGACCTTTGAATCTATTGAGAAAGGAGCCGGACAAAAATTAGAGCAATTCATTGAAGATGCTAGTAAAAAGTATGATGCTGGAATGAATCGCTTTGTGCACAAACCATCCTTGTCGATTTTTGAATTTGCAGAATGGGAAATCATGAAAGGATTTGTTCAACTCGACTTATTCAAATCATTTTCTAAACATGTACGCAAGTATTTTTCTCATCCGCATTTGATTCAATTATTGGAATTTCCAGTATTGTTCTTAGGCGCGACACCACAAGAAATACCTGCATTGTATAGCTTGATGAATTTTGCCGATTTAAAAGGCGGAACATGGTATCCAGAAAAAGGAATGTTTGAAATTATTCAAGGAATGTCTGAAGTCTGTCAGCGTGAAGGAGTAAAAATAGAACTGAATGCAAACGTCGACAAAATTCTCATTTCTGATACAGACAAAAAGAAAAGCAAAGGATTATTAATCAACGGCAAGGAACGCTATTTTGACTACATTATTGGTGGCGCAGATTATGCACACATAGAGCAACAATTACTACCAACGGAGTTCAGAAATTATTCTGATGAATATTGGGACAAACGTAAAATGGCACCTTCTTCCCTTTTGTTCTACCTAGGTATTTCCAAAAAGTTAGAAAATTTGCACCATCACAATTTGTTTTTTGACACGAATTTTGACCAACATGCACAGGAAATTTATGGCACGAAAAAATGGCCTGATGATCCTTTGTTTTATGTTTGCGCTCCAAGTGTTACAGACTCAACAGTTGCTCCAGAAGGAAATGAAAATCTGTTCTTACTAGTTCCGTTAGCTCCTGATTTGAATGATTCGGAAGAAGAAAGAGAAATCATTTTTTCAAAAATCATGGAGCGCTTGGAAAAAATCACCAATCAATCGATCAAAGATCATATTTGCTACAAGCGTTCGTTTGCCATTTCTGACTTTAAACAGGACTATAATGCTTACAAAGGAAATGCATATGGATTGGCAAACACATTAAAACAAACTGCATTTTTGAAACCGATTATCAAGAATAAAAAAATAAACAACCTATTTTACACTGGACAATTGACGGTACCAGGACCAGGTGTTCCGCCTTCAATTATTTCAGGAAAAGTAGTTGCTAACTATCTACTCAACACAATCAACACTGAAAAATGAAAGCAATTTATGAGAAAATATCGGTTGAAACGAGTAAATCCATCACAAGGAATTACAGTACTTCCTTTTCATTAGGAATTCGTTTTTTGGCTAAAAAATTCCGCGAACCAATTTATAATATTTACGGATTTGTTCGAGTAGCAGATGAAATTGTCGATACTTTTCACGATTCACCTCAGGAAGAATTATTGACAGAATTCAGAAGAGACACAACCTTAGCAATCCAGCGAAAAATTAGTACCAATCCTGTTTTGCAATCATTTCAAACAACTGTAAATGAATATTTCATTGAAGATTATCTGATTGAAACGTTCTTGAACAGCATGGAAATGGATTTGTCGAAATCTGATCATACAAAAGATAGTTACGAACAATACATTTTGGGGTCTGCTGAAGTTGTAGGATTGATGTGTTTAAGAGTCTTTGTCGACAAGGATAAGAATTTATATGACACACTAAAACCAAGTGCCATGAAGCTTGGTTCAGCCTTTCAAAAAATCAACTTTTTACGTGACTTGAAGGACGATTATCAACATCTTGGGAGAATGTATTTTCCTGGTGTAGAAATGAATGAATTCAATGAAACAATTAAGAAAAAATTAGAAGAAGAAATTGCAATAGATTTTCACGAAGGATATTTAGGCATTAAACAATTGCCGAAATCGTCTCGTTTCGGTGTTTATGTTGCATACATCTACTATTCTAGATTATTGAAAACTATAAGCAAGAAACCTGCTCAACAATTATTGACGGAAAGGATTCGAATTCCAAACCACAAGAAATATGCATTGTTTCTTTCCTCATACGTTAAACATTGCTTTAATTTGATTTAATGAATGCTTACTGGTTAAAATATAGGTTTCTATTCACGCTTGTAATAATGGTAATTTATTACACTGTTGGAGTTGTTTTACTGCTTACGGGCGGAAAAGAAGGAGGACTGATTGAATTAACACCCGTTACGATTATTTTAACTACCGTTTTTCTATTGATTAACCATGAATCATGGACACCAAGAATAGTTATCGCCATATTTTCGGTTGCCATACTTGGATTAAGTATAGAAATAATTGGAATTAACTATGGAATTCCTTTTGGAGAATATTCTTACTCTGGTGTTTTAGGTGTTCAATTATTCAAAACGCCTATCTTAATTGGTCTCAACTGGTTAATGTTGGTTTATGCAATGGTAATGATTGTGCATCGCTACATTGAAAATAATTGGATGAAAGCACTCATCGCATGTTTGATTCTAGTTGCGCTTGATATTCTTATTGAACCAGTTGCAATAAATTGGAATATGTGGACCTGGAAAAAATCCAGTGTTCCGATTCAAAACTACGTAACATGGGGAATTGTAGCATTCCTATTTTCACTCATTATAAGTTTTCAGTTAAAATCAAGCAATAAAAACAAAATGGCATTGCCGATTATTCTTTTTCAATTTTTGTTTTTTGTAATTTTAGGAATATGGTCGTAGTGTATGTTCTATTTGGAATAATTGGATTCTTCTCTACAGAATTTCTGGCTTGGTTTACCCATAAATACATCATGCACGGTATTGCTTGGTATTTCCACAAAGACCACCATCAGAAGAAAGAAGGTTTCTTTGAAAAAAATGATTTTTTCTTCATTGTATTTGCTATTCCTAGTTGGTTATGTATAATGCTTGGATGGATGAATTTTAATTGGTATTTTGTAGGTTTCGGATTTGGAATTGCAGCATATGGTGTAACATATTTCTTGGTGCATGATGTCTTAATTCATCGACGATTTAAATGGTTTGATAAGGTTAACACACCTTATGTAAAAGGAATTAGAATGGCACACAAAGTGCATCATAAAAAACTCACCAAAGAAGACGGAACGTGCTTTAGTTTACTCATTGTTCCAAAAAAATACTTTAAAAATTAACTGTGAATTATTTCTACCTTATTCTTGACATTATCTGCATTGGCTTTCCAATTGCACTGAGCTTTGATAAAAATGTAAAATTTATTTCGAAATGGAAGTATGCCATTATTTCAGTCCTAGTGACTTCTGCTCTTTTCATTCCATGGGATGCATACTTTACAAAAAATGGAGTTTGGGGGTTTAACGAAAACTACTTAACTGGAATTCATTTCTTTGGCTTGCCACTGGAGGAAAACTTGTTCTTCATTGTTGTTCCTTTTGCTTGCATATTTGTCTACGAATGTGTTAAGTTCTATTTACCGAAAACAGTCGCAAAACTTGACGCCCATTTATCTTGGATGCATCTATTGGCGTTCAACATACTTTGTATAGTATTGATCGTTCTTTACTTTGGCAATTGGTATAGTACCTCAGCTTTTTTAGCAGCGATGATTGTTGTGAATGGATGCTCATTGGTTGTGCGAAACTATATGTCTGCTGCCATCATCTCATATCTATTCATTTGCATCCCGTTCTTTTTTATCAATGGCGCTTTAACAGGACTTTTCACTGAAAGCCCTGTTGTTTGGTACAACCCAGAAGAATTTAGTCAAATTAGAGTTACCACAATTCCATTGGAAGATTTCTTCTACAATATCTTACTCGTTGCCTCTTCATTATTTTTCTACTTAGTGTATCAACGTAAAATATTGAAGAAACAAATTCGATAATTCTGTAACAGCGTCTATCGAGTACAATTGATTGCAAGCAATTCCATTCCTCAAACATGGAGCGCTAGAAAAATTCATCAATTATTTTTACAATTAAACTATTAACAATCAATCATTTAGCTTAAGTTAACATTTTTCTTATAGATTAATTTTGTAATTTTTAAATCCATAACACGTCCAAGGGCGTATGTATCACAAATCATTAAAAATTAAAATTATGAAAGCCGAGAAAAAAAAACAACTTGAAAAATTTAGGTCTTATTGTAGGAGGATTAGCAATGACTTCTTTTGGAGCATCTGCTAACACAGCTGATATGTTTTCAGTAAACGCAATCGGATCAGGTGGAGAAATTCGTTCAGAATTGACCCAAATGGCAAAAAACACATTGAACAGCGAATCATATTTATTAGAAGCTAAGTGCGGTGAAGAAGGCGCTAAGAAAGGAAAAGCAGCTGAAGCTAAATGCGGTGAAAAAGGTAAAAAAGCTGAAGCTAAATGTGGTGAAGGTAAATGCGGTGAAGAAGGAAAAAAAGCTGAAGCTAAATGTGGCGAAGGTAAATGTGGTGAAGAAGGAAAGAAAGCTGAAGCTAAATGCGGAGAAAAAGGTAAAAAAGCAGAAGCTAAATGTGGTGAAGGTAAATGTGGTGAAAAGAAATAATAGCTGCCATCATACACTGAATAATACAAAAAAGGAAGTTGGCACGTTCAACTTCCTTTTTTTATGCTTAAATTAATCGATATGAAATATACTGGATTAGGATTTAGACGTGATATTGCCGATGAAATTTTAAAATTATCCGGTGATGAACAACCTGCATTCGTTGAGTTTGCTCCTGAAAATTGGATTGATCTTGGTGGGTATTGGGGGAAAAAACTCAAAGAAGTTTCAGAAAAATACTCCATTACAACACACGGACTTTCATTATCCATCGGAAGTCCTGATCCACTGAATTGGGAGTTCATCAAACAAGTGAAATCATTCTTGGATGAACATGCCATTTCTATTTATTCAGAACATTTAAGCTATTCTCAAAGTCAAAATGCTCACTTATACGATTTGCTCCCAATACCATTTAGAGAGGATGCAATAAAGCACATCGTACAAAGAATCAAAGAAGTACAGGACTTTTTAGGTCGACCTTTAGCCATTGAAAATGTTTCTTATTACACGCCAGTTGCAGCAGAAATGACAGAGCATGAATTCATTTCAGCAATCGTTAACGAATCTGGTTGCAACATGCTTTTAGACATCAACAATGTTTACGTCAACTCCTTTAATCATAACTACGATGCGAAGGAATTTATTAGTAACCTTCCCTTGGATAAGGTAGCATACATTCACATGGCTGGACACGAACAAGTGGAAGAAGACTTAATTATTGATACACATGGTCAGGCAATAATCGAAAAAGTATTTGATTTATTTGAATGGACGTTGCCTCAATTGAAAGAAGTTCCAATTTTACTGGAGCGCGATTTCAATTTCCCTGAAATGAGTGAAATTCAATTAGAATTGAAACGATTGGATGCCATCGCAGAAAAATCGTGGACTAAAAAACTTTCTCATGCTTACTAAAGACACAGAAGAAATTCAGCATTCATTGGCAGACTACTGCAAAAGTGGTGACTTGAAAGAAATTCAAGGAGCTAAGACAGACCGTTTGCACAATTATCGACGCTTGATTTACAACATCATCGATGATGCCATTGAAAGCGCTTATCCCATTGCTAAAAGTTTCATCAATGAAGCGCATTGGCGTGAAATGATTGATACATTCATTCTTGAACACAAATGCCAGCATCCACAAATCATGCGAATGCCAGGAGAATTTATCGACTTTGTTGAATCAAAAGGATATGCAGAAAAGTTCAACTTGCCCTTTTTAAGTGATTTATTGCAATTTGAATGGGTGGAAGTCATTGTTCACACTATGAAAGATGTTGCTATTCCCGCATTCAATCTAAAAGGTGATTATTCAAGCTCTCAACTTGTTTTCTCTCCCTATTTTGAATTGTTGCAATTGGAATATCCAATTCATCAATTGCGCAAAACTGATCTTGATACAGCAAAAGGAAATTATTTTATGTTGGTATATCGACAAGAAAATGGAACGGTACAATATTTAGAACTGAATCAATTGACTTATTTTATAGTTGCACAAATGACGGAGGAAAACTGTTCTCTAATCGATGCCATTGAACCATTTGTGAAAGATTTAGAGGAAGAAACGAAGAATAACTTCATTCTAAACGCTCAGCAATTTCTCATTAATTTACAAGAATTGGATATTGTGAAAGGGGTTCGATCCACCTAATTTATTTTTTATTGGCACTTAACACGAAGTGTTCAAGCCGTTTATAAAGACATCCATTTTAATTAACATTTATTTTGAATTGATTCATCAATCCATTAGTTAACTTTGTAAACTAATAACTGGGTAATTAAATGAGTCAAGCTATACATCCTTTTGGTAAATTCTTTACTGTACTTACCAAACAATACATCAATTTATTAAGCAAACAACTGGAGCACGTTCCAATTGATCGCTATTTCTATCCTCTTTATCTTATTTCTCAATCAAGTGATACGTACAGTCAAAATGACCTTGCAGAACAATTATTTGTTGACAAAGTAACGGTTGTACGAATCATTGACTACCTCGAAAAGCACAAAATGGCTGAACGATTAGAGCATCCGCAAGATCGAAGATGTCATGTTCTGAATGTGACTGAAAAAGGGTGGGAATTCATTCCGACAATTGAAAAAGCGATGATCAAAACGAATGAGGTTTTCCTCAATTTGTTGAACGAACCATTTAAATCCCTTTTTGAAGAAGAAATAGGAAATCTTGCCAATAAAGTCGCACAATTTCCTGACCAACGATTCGACATCTTATTTAATAAAATTTCATAATGCGAAGAATGAAAAAATTTGCACCATATATTTTAACGCTTGTCGTTTTAACTTCTTGCGGTGGAGAAGATGAAAAAAATTCTAAAAATGGACCATCTGGACCAATGGCAGTTGATTACATCATTGCCAAACATCAGTCAATTGAACAGAACATTTCGATTCCTGGGACTGTAGTGCCCTATGAAAATGTCGAGGTGTTTTCAGAAATTTCAGGCAGAGTAAAGAAAATTGCCTTCAAAGAAGGAAGCACAGTTCAAAAAGGTACGGTGCTCGTTCAAATAGATACTGATATTTTACAAGCACAACGTAAACAATTGAAAGTTGAACTTGATTTGTCTGAAAAAGACGAAGCTCGTAAGAAAAGTTTGCTAGCGAATAAAGCCATTAGCATGGAAGCATACGAACAATCATTTTCAAAAATGGAAGGATTGAAAGCTCAAATAGAACTAATTGATGTCCAAATTTCCAAAGGAACAATACGCGCGCCTTTCACCGGAAAAATTGGATTGCGATACGTGAGCGAAGGAGCCTACATCACTCCTACTTCTAAAATCACATCCATTGCTCAGAATGAAAAAGTTAAAATTGAATTTGCGGTAGCTGAACAGTTTGCGCCGAAAATAAAAGCTGGACAAGTCATTTTGGTTCAAGCTGCAAACGACACGAATCAAATAGAAGCTGTTGTTTACGCTACAGAACCAACAGTGAATGAATCAACCCGTATGCTTACGGTGAGAGCGGAAGTTGGTGGGAAGGACAACTTTTTCCCAGGAAGTTTTGTTACAGTGAACTACAATCTTGGTGCAAATGATAAAAGCATTATGTTACCAAGTACAGCTTTGGTGCCAGTATTGAAAGGACAAAAAGTATGGAAAATGGAGAATGGAACAGCAAAAGGAATTTCGGTCGCAACAGGTGTGCGCACCGCTACTGATGTTCAAATCATTGGAGACATTCAACCTGGAGATACACTTGTAACATCTGGATTATTAGGATTACGTGAAGGAGCAGCAATCATAGGCAAAAAGAACTAACAATGAACATCGCATCACTCAGTATCAATCGACCAGTTCTTGCAACGGTCATGTCGATTATCGTTGTCATTTTTGGCGCGATAGGGTTCGAATCGCTTGGAGTTCGAGAATTTCCATCAGTTGACCCGCCAATTATCACAGTTACCACCAATTATTCGGGAGCCAATGCAGACATCATTGAATCGCAAATAACTGAGCGCTTAGAAGAATCGATCAATGAGGTTCAGGGAATTAGAACAATGACCTCAGTTAGCTCCGACGGTCGAAGTACAATAACCGTTGAATTCGATTTGAATCGTGATTTGGATGGAGCAGCCAATGACATTCGCGACAAAGTATCAGGTGCTGTAAAGAATTTACCGCCAGATGCCGATCCACCAATTGTTGCAAAATCGGATGCCGATGCTGAAACCATCTTTTCATTGACAGTTCAATCTGACTCTAAAAGCTTGTTGGAATTGACAGATTTGGGAATCAATACATTCAAAGAGCGACTACAAACGGTTCCAGGAGTTTCAAAAATCAACATTTGGGGAGAGAAAAAGTTCTCCATGAAAATGATGTTGGAACCTATTAAAATGGCAGGTTATGGCATTACAGCCTTAGATGTTAAAAATGCTCTTTTGACACAAAATGTTGAATTACCTTCTGGAAAAGTTGAAGGAGAAGCAACAGAATTAACCATTCGAACATTTGGTCGCTTAACGACTGTGGATGATTTCAACAATTTAATCATTGCGGAAAAAGATGGATCTATCATTCGATTTAAAGACATTGGATCAGCTGAACTGCGTCCATTGAATGAGAAAACACTTTTAAGAGGTAACGGAGGTGTTCCAATGATTGGAATTGCTATTACACCTCAACCAGGATCCAATTACATAGAAATTGTGGACGAAATCTACAAACGTGTTGATCAAATTAAAAAAGAACTTCCGAAAGATGTTCGAATTGGTGTTGCCCTGGATAGTACTCAAAACATCCGCAAATCAATCAGTGAGGTAAAAGAAACTGTATTAATCGCCTTTTTGTTAGTTGTACTTGTCATTTTCCTTTTCTTAAGAGATTGGAGAACTACCTTGATTCCCATCATTGCGATTCCAATTTCATTGATAGGAACATTCTTCATCATGTATGCCATGGATTTTTCCATCAACATTTTGACTTTACTTGGAATTGTTTTAGCAACAGGATTGGTGGTTGATGATGCCATTGTTGTAATGGAAAACATCTATAATCGCGTCGAAAAAGGTGAAAATCCAAAAGAAGCAGCGCACAAAGGGTCTAAAGAAATCATTTTTGCCGTTATATCAACAACGATTACACTTGCAGCTGTTTTCTTACCCGTAATTTTCTTGCAAGGATTGACAGGACGATTGTTCAGAGAATTTGGAATTGTCGTTGCTGGCTCAGTAGTGATTTCAGCTTTCATTTCATTGACTTTAACTCCAATGATGAGTTCGAAAATCCTGCGTAAACGCAAAAAACAACCTTGGTTTCACCGTGTCACAGAGCCATTTTTTGATAAATTAATCAATGGATATCACAAAAGTTTGGTGCGCTTCATGCGGCGACCATTATTAGGCACTATTGCCTTAGTTGTCTTGTCAATAGGAATAATCTTTATTATTGGAAGTAGATTACAATCAGAATTGGCACCAATGGAAGACAAAGGCCGATTAATGATTATGTCCACTGCTCCTGAAGGAACATCATTTGATAAAATGGATGCGTTTCAACAAGAAATCATTTCATTGGTAGACACATTATCTGAAAAAGACAATTTACTGGCAGTAACATCGCCGGGGTTCGGAGCTTCCGTTTCTGCCAATAAAGGATTTGTTCGCATTAACTTGTTACCAAAAAACCAACGTACTCGATCTCAAAGTGAAATTGCAGATGCATTATCAGCGCAATTAGGAGCCTATAATTTCTCGCGAGCATTTGTGACACAAGAACAAACCATTGGTGGAGGTCGAATGTCTGGTTTACCAGTTCAATACGTAATTCAAGCTCCCAATTTTAAAGAATTGGAAAGAGTACTTCCATTGTTCTTAGAAAAAGCTGCTCAAAACCCCGTTTTTCAGGTTGTTGATGTCGACTTAAAATTCAACAAGCCAGAATTACAAGTTAGAATTAACAGAGAAAAAGCACAAACAGCTGGCGTTTCTGTGAAAGACATTGCGGAAACAATGCAATTGAATTTTGCCGACCAACGATTTGGTTACTTCATCATGAACGGAAAACAATACGAAGTCATTGGTCAAGCGCAAAAACAATACAAAGATGAACCATCCGATTTAACGAATTTACAAGTTAGAAGTAAAACTGGAGAATTAATTCCACTGAATAATCTTGTAACAATTGCCGACGAATCAAGTCCGCCACAACTATTCAGAAACAACAGATATGTATCGGCAACTGTTTCTGCATCAATGGTTCCAGGAAAAACAATTGGAGATGGAATTGAAGCAATGGATGAAGTTAAGCAAGAAGTATTGAATGATACTTTCAGCACTTCGCTCGCAGGAACATCGAAAGAATTCATGGAAAGTGGTAGCAGTTTAATTTTCGCATTCCTCTTGGCCTTGGTTTTAGTTTATTTAGTTTTGGCTGCTCAATTTGAAAGTTTTTCAGATCCGCTAATTATTATGTTTACCGTTCCACTTGCCTTATCTGGAGCTATTCTTTCCTTGTGGCTATTTGATCACACGTTGAATATTTTCTCACAAATTGGAATCATTGTATTGGTTGGTTTGGTCACCAAAAACGGAATTTTAATTGTGGAATTTGCCAATCAGAAAAAAGAAGAAGGATTGAAAATAAAGGAGGCAGTGATTGAATCTGCTTCCAAACGATTCAGACCGATTTTAATGACATCGTTGGCAACAATATTAGGAGCATTCCCAATTGCACTTGCTTTGGGAGACGCCGCAACGAGTAGAATCCCAATGGGAATTTCGATTATTGGTGGTTTGACATTTTCATTGATTTTAACATTGTATGTCATTCCAGGGTTGTACATCTATCTAACAGGAAAAAAGAAAGCATGAAATTGATACTCATTAGCATCATTGCACTTGGTAGTTTTGGAGTGTTTGGTCAAAATAATTTCACTCATGACCAATTCATCGCAGAAGTGTTGGCCAAAGATTATGGAATTTTAGTGGTGAAAAACTCAGCCATCATTGCAGAAAACAACAACAACATTGGTAACGCAGGATATTTGCCAACAATTACAGTTGATGCCAGTCAAAACTGGACGATTAACAATGCCCGTCAATCCTTTGCCACTGGCTTGGTCAACGATGTAAAAGGTGCTAAAAACACATCACTGAATGTTGGAGCAACAATGAATTGGACATTTTTTGATGGTTTTAAAATGTTTGCAACGGATAAGAAACTAGATATCTTGGAAGAAGCGTCACAATTGAATGTACGTGCTCAAATGGAAATGAAAATTTACCAAGCTTCTATTTCATTTTATACCTTGCTTCTCATGAATGAAATGCAGTCCGTTTACCAAGAAAGCATTGATTACTCGAAAGCACGCTACGAACAGTTGAAATTGAAAGTAGATAATGGAGCAGCAAGTGAAGTTGAACTTGTGCAGTCGCGTTTAGATTTAATAGCAGATAGCGCAACATATTTGGACAATGTTCGTTCCATTGAATCTTTAAAATCAACTTTAAACACCCTAATTTCACGCGATCCTGAAACACCTTTGACGATTTCAGGTGAAATTCCTGAATTGATTGAATCACGCTCTTGGGAATCGATCAAGGAACAAGCATTGGCAGAAAATGCCAATTTATTGTACTACAAATCGATGATTGCTGTAAGTGAACAAGAGCGCAAAGAAACCATCAGCAGGTACTATCCGCAATTGTCGTTTTACGCTGCTTATAATTATTCTACTTCACAAAACGAAGTTGGAATCTTGACCAGTTCACGCACACTTGGACCTCAATTTGGCCTCAGTCTTCAATGGGATATTTTAAATCGCCTTTCACGTATTCAGGATACGAAGAATAGTAAAATTTTGATTGAAAATGCCAACTATATTGAAGAAGAGCAGAGACTATCTGTTCAATCCGAATTGCGTGATGCCTATCTTTCATACGAATGGGCGCTAAAAAACTACCAATTTGAAGAGCGCAATCAACTTGTGGCGGAAGAAGTAGCCACTATTATGGAACAAGCTTATTCTTCGGGGTCAATGACAGCATTGGAATTGCGTGCATTTCAATTTTCTGTAATCGAGGGCAAAAGTCGCTTGCTGAATGCAAAATTGGCTTACATAACTGGATTGATGAATATTGAGTTACTGTCGGGAGGATTCGGGAAGTAAAATAATTACGGATTGCGAATTCCGGATTATCCCATTGTTTAATCCGTAATTTCTATAGTTTTTTCATCAAACTTTCTAAATCGTACATTGGCGAAGAACAATAACTCGAAGTACACATCAATAGTACATTTTCATTGAACCCTTCGATTAACTCTTGTTTATCTTCTGGTAAGCTTTCTAACTCGCCATCATAAACGATACTGTAAAAAGGAACAACAACATGCATTGCACTAGAGAAATCATTCCCTTCTCCTCTTTGCAAATACACATAATTCGTCGGTTCTTCTTGGATTTCACTTTCCAAAAGCAACAATGCTGGTTCTGTATAGTAATCTTTTGATACAGCATCAGAAATTAAGAAGTGATACGTATTTTTCGCTGATTCTTTAAAACTACTATTCTTTCCAAAAGCAGCATACCAATTAAATACTCTAGCCATTCGGATGTTTTCCTCGATGATTGGTTCGGGAGTTAGACCATTGCTTCCATTAAAACTTTTCATGGACCCATTTTCATTGGTAAAATGAGTTCGAATCAAGTCCAAAAGAGTCAATAATTCCTTTTGTATCTCCTTATTATTTGCATCATTCTTCAGAAACTCAACAAACAATTCAGTCACTGCAATCTGGTCTCTTAAACTTGCTATTCCACGTGATTCATAACCATGTTTGAACAATCCATTCGCATTTTTTCGCTTTAGCAATTGCTTGAGTATACCTTCTGACTGTTTCAAATAGCGTTCTTCACCAGTAGCATGATATAACTTTGATAAAGAAATAGCCATTGCAGCATTGTTATCTGTGAAGGTATTTGTATCAACCTTCGGAACTCCCAATTTCATTCGTTCACTGTCACTCAATTTAAAATACTCCTCTGCATGCTCTCCTTGTACCAAATCCGCATCTTGAGCATTGGAGTAAAGTCCATTTTCCTTCAATAAAAATCGATCAGCGTAAGCAATTGTTTTCTTTGCGTAATCCAATGACGTAGCATCATCGTTGTAGAAATAATTCAACAAGAATAATTGCGTGTATCGTGCTTGAATTGACAATAATTTTTCAAAATGCAGATGTTCCCAATCATTGTGTGTTGAATATTGATAAATTCCGCCCCAAGCTGGATCACTCAATTGTTTTGCTCCTTCAATACTGAGTTTTGTCCAATTCTTGACATTTTTATCCTTGCTTCCAAAAATTGCATATTCAAATGTTGCGAACTCCACATACTTCTGAGCTTGATCAAATCCTCCTCGTTTGTAATCCAAGGAATTACCAAAATTGGCAATCAATTCTTTCTGTAATTCAGGATTCTCCGTTCGAACTGATTTTACATTCGATAAATTGTCGATTGCTACCTCTGGTGATGGATCAGTAACAATTGCTTTTAATAAACGCAAGAAATTATCAGGTGCAATATAACCAGCTCGCTTGACAACATCTTCTCCTTTTTCATTGATAAAAATCGTTGCTGGCCACCCCCAATCTTTGTAGCGATTTGACAATTCCGGATTGGCATCCTGATCCGCTTTCACAGGAATGAAATACTTGTTGATATAAGCTAAAACTTCCGGATTTGAATAAGTTGAATCGTGCATCACATGACACCAGTGACACCAATTTGCTTCGAGATTCAAAAGAATGATTTTGTTTTCATTTTTGGCTTGAATGAATGTTTCAGTCGTTAATTCTTGCCAGTTTATTTCAGGATGATTTGGATTCAGTTCAGTTGATCCAGCATAAAACGTTATGAATATGATTAAAGTACAAATGAAGTTTCGCATGATTTAATTTTAGTAAACATACGACGGGAAAGAAAAGTTGGATTGAAGAAAGCGTTTAAAACACAAAAGTCTCAATACGATGCATCGAGACTTTGCTCTCTTAGTGACCATAGCCGGAATATTTCATGGACCGTCGTCGTTCCAAATTACTCCTACGTCGTGAGAAAAGTTCCGAAAGCAAAGTCAACTTTCTTCGAAAGTCACTTTTGTGTTTTTAAGAATTACATGAAGCAAGCTTCAGCAATTCTTAAAAACACAAAAGTCTCAATGCGATGCATCGAGACTTTGCTCTCTTAGTGACCATAGCCGGACTCGAACCGGCACACCTTGCGGAACCACCCCCTCAAGATGGCGTGTCTACCAATTCCACCATATGGCCAAGAACTGTGAACATTAACACTTTTAATGTCAAGGATTCATTGATTAAATCCCAGAATCAAAAGTCCAACAACACAATGATCGGCTGCAAATATAAGGGAAAGATTGAATATTAAACCTAAGAGTTATGTAAAAACAGTTGGAAAAACATGTGAATTATCCAATTCAAGAAAATTTGATCAATTTAGCTAAATAGCGAACGCCTTAGCCATATAGCGAACGTCTTAGCTATTTAGCTAAATTACTCAACTCCCCAAAAACACTGCTAATTTCATTAAACTCACTATCTTTGCACCCATGAAAACAAAAAATGAAGAAGGATATTACGCAATTGGTATCTTCAGAGGGAAAACAACACACAATCTTGGTACGCTTTGGCGTTCTGCCTTTATCTTAGGAGCTAAATACATCTTCACTGTAGATAACAAGTACAAAAAACAATCGTCAGATGTATTGCGCGCTTGGTCGAGAATCCCCTTGTTTCATTACGACGATTTTGATGAATTATTGAAAAACATTCCCTACGATTGTCGTTTAATTGGTGTGGAATTAGACGATAGAGCCGAAATGCTACACACATTCGAACATCCAAAACGTGCCATCTATTTGTTAGGAGCAGAAGACAATGGCTTGCCAGAGTTTGTAAGAGAAAAATGTCATATGCTCATTCAACTTCCAGGCAATTCTTCTCTCAATGTTGGGGTGACAGGTGGAATTGTTATGCACGACCGTGTATCAAAAATAAAAACCACTTTGCCTCCAAATCACACTGATCACTAAATTCACACAAAGCAATGCGCACAATTTTCAACTTATTTGATCTTACGCAAAAAGTCAATTATAAAACAGAAATTTTAGCTGGAATTACTGTCGCTATGACAATGATTCCAGAATCACTCATGTTTGCCATATTAGCCGGCTTCCCTCCTCTCGTTGGTTTGTATGGAGCAGTGATTATGGGATTCGTAACAGCTATTTTTGGCGGACGACCTGGATTAATTTCTGGTGGAGCCGGCGCAACGGTTGTAGTTCTCATAGCGTTAATGAAATCTCATGGACTAGACTATGTCTTTGCCGCAATAGTCATGGCAGGAGTAATTCAATTAGCCATCGGCATCTTGAAATTGGGTAAATTCATTCGTTTGGTTCCGCATCCAGTGATGTTTGGATTTGTCAATGGTTTGGCTGTCATAATCTTCATGGCACAACTTGAGCAATTCAAAGTAGGTTCTATTGGCGATTTATCGTGGGTGTTTGACACACCATTTTTCATCATGCTAAGCCTTGTCGTACTTACGATTGGAATTATCATTGTTTTACCAAAAATTACCAAAGCAGTTCCCGCGTCATTGGTTGCTATCATCGTAGTTTTTGCCATTGTTTACTTTTTTAACATCGATACGAAACAGGTTGTCGATATTGCCTCAGTGAGTGGAACGCTTCCACCTTTTCATATGCCGAATGTCCCTTTATCTTTTGAAACACTTCAAATCATATTTCCTTATGGTTTAATCATGGCAGCAGTTGGTCTAACAGAAGGGCTTCTAACATTGAATTTAGTCGATGAAATAACGGGTACAAAAGGAAACAGTAACAGAGAATGTTTAGCGCAAGGTAGTGCCAATGTTCTGAATGGTTTCTTTTTTGGAATGGGAGGTTGTCCAATGATTGCTCAAACTTTGGTGAATTTATCAGCTGGTTCTCGTGCTCGTTTATCAGGAATTATTGCCTCACTGACTATAATGGTGATTATTTTAGTGGGAGCTCCAGTCATTGAGTTACTACCAATTGCAGCATTGGTTGGAGTGATGATCATGGTTGCTATTGGAACATTTGAATGGGCAAGCTTTAAAGTGATTGGAAGAATGCCAAAGTCAGATATCATTGTCATGATTCTTGTTACGGCCATTACGATTGTTTTGCACAATCTCGCATTAGCAGTATTGATTGGAGTTATCATCTCAGCTTTGGTGTTCGCTTGGGAAAGTGCAAAACGCATCCGCGCTCGTAAATTCATCGATGAAAATGGTGTGAAACACTACGAAATTTATGGACCACTTTTCTTTGGTTCAGTCACTACGTTCAATGAAAAGTTCGATATTCAAAATGATCCTGAAGAAGTAATCATTGATTTTTCTGAAAGCCGTGTTGCAGATATGTCAGCCATTGAAGCACTTAACAATTTAACAGAGAAGTACTTAGCAGCTGGTAAAAAAATTCATTTACAACATTTAAGTGAAGATTGCGCTAAATTGCTCAATAATGCAGAAAAAATTGTAGACATCAATATTTTGGAAGATCCAACTTACAAAGTTGTTTCGAATAAAGTCTTGAGTTAACAATTAATTCATATAAGTAGCGTTTTTTGTTCATACATTTGTTCGACCATTCGACACAATTATTAAACACAATTTATTTTACCTATTAGTTTTGTTTCAAAGATTTACGCATGAAATTACTTTTTACTCTTGTACTCACTTTTAGTCTTCAATTTAGCTTCTCGCAAACAGCAACAATTAGTGGCTCTGTGAAAGACGCCAGCAATGGTGAAGACCTTTTTGGAGCAATTATCACAGTTGAAGGACTAAGCAACGTTGGTGCTAAAACCAATGCTTATGGGTTTTATTCTCTGACTTTAGATACTGGAACTTACACAATTCTCTACCGAAGTTACGGCTTTGACACACAAGAAAAAACAGTACATCTCACGGAAAACATGACGATTTCTGTAGAGTTAACCGTACCAAAAGATGTTCAAGAAATTCAAGAAGTGAAAGTTTCGGCAGTGAAAGAAAATGAGAACATCACTTCATCAGGAATGGCTGTCACAACCTTTGATCCTAAATCCATTGAAACAATACCAGTGATTTTTGGTGAAAAGGACATCATGAAAACACTCCAATTAACTCCTGGTGTAAAATCTGCTGGAGAAGGAAATTCTGGATTCTACGTTCGTGGTGGAGGTTCCGATCAAAACTTAGTGTTATTGGATGAAGCTCCTGTTTACAATGCATCTCACCTACTCGGGTTTTTCTCTGTTTTCAATTCCGATGCAATCAAAGATGTTTCATTGTATAAATCTGGAATTCCAGCTGAATATGGTGGAAGGGCATCATCGGTAATGGATGTTAAAATGAAGGATGGTAACAACAAAAAGTTTGGGGCTACTGGAGGAATTGGTTTAATTTCTTCTCGTCTGTCAATTGAAGGTCCAATAGTAAAAGACAAAGGGTCTTTCATGATTTCAGGAAGAAGAAGTTACTTAGATCTATTTTTAAATCTCTCGAATCGTGACGAACTGAAAAACACAAAACTGTACTTCTACGATTTAAACCTCAAAGCGAATTATAAGATCGGTGAGAAAGACCGAATTTTCTTATCGGGTTATTTTGGTCGCGATAATTTTGAATTAGCCGATTTGTTCGGATTTGGATGGGGAAATGCAACTGGAACCTTGCGCTGGAACCACATCATCAATGAAAAAATGTTCTCCAATACTTCAGTTGTCTTCAGTAATTTTGATTACAAATTTGAAATTGGAACAGGTGAGGATGCTTTTGGTGTTAAATCATCCATCCAAGATTGGAACTTGAAGCAAGATTTCAGTTATTATGCGAATCAAAAAAACACAGTGAAGTTTGGATTCAACGCTTTGTATCACACCTTTAAACCTGGAGCTTTATCAGCATCTTCTGGTTCATTCAACGAAATTCGCTTGGATAATAAATATGCCTTAGAAGTTGGAGCATACATTCAAAATGATCAGAAAATTGGCAATCGTTTCAACTTAATGTACGGTTTGCGTTACTCTGGATTTGATTACATGGGTTCAGGAAAAGCCTATGAATTTGATGAAGACGGCAATAAAACGAATGAAACAAGTTATTCTTCTGGTCAAACAATTGCTTATCATCAAGGACTGGAACCAAGACTTTCGATGAGTTATGTTATTACTGAGAAAAACTCAATTAAATTAGGCTACAACAGAAATTTCCAATACTTGCATCAACTTTCAAATTCAACAACAAATAGTCCGACGGATAGTTGGGTGCCAAGTTCAAATAATATCAAGCCTCAAATTGCAGATCAAATTGCCTTGGGATATTACCACAATCTTAAGTCGAACATGTACTTGATAACGACTGAAGTTTACTACAAAAACTTGCAAAATCAAATCGACTACAAAAATGGCGCTAACTTATTTTTAAACAATGAAGTGGAAGGTGATTTAGTCTACGGAAAAGGTAGAACGTATGGATTAGAAATACAGGTTCAAAAGAAAAAAGGTGATTTCACAGGTTGGATCAGTTATACTTTATCTCGTTCATTGAGAACATTTGATAAAATCAACGAAGGAAAAGAATTTTCGGCAAGACAAGATAGAATTCACGACATTTCTGTTGTTTTGATGTACAAAATCAATAAATCTTTGTCCTTGGCTTCAAGCTTCATTTATTACACAGGAAATGCAGTGACATTCCCTTCTGGAAAGTACGAAGTCAATGGAACTCAAATTCCTTACTATACTGAAAGAAACGGGTATAGAATGCCAGATTATCATCGATTGGATTTAGGTTTGACATGGTACATGAAAGAACGCAAAAAATTTGAACACAGTTTGAACATTTCTGTTTACAATGTCTATGCTCGTGAAAACGCATACACAATTACTTTCCAGGAAAATCCGGATAATCCAAACGAAACACAAGCTGTTCAAACGACATTGTTTAAAGCTGTACCTTCAATTACGTATAACTTCAATTTGAAATAAAACATTCAAAGATTAATAGATAGAATCATGAAAGCATTCAAATTACTTATCGCACTTAGTTTAATCCTAGTTGCTGGGTCTTGTCAAAAAGTCATCGATGTAGATTTAAATGACGCAGACCCTAAAATTGTCATCGAAGCAAATTTCAATGGAACAGATAGCACTGTTATTGTGAAGGTTTCATACACTTCAAGCTTTTTTGATGAGTTCAATCAAAACATTGTCAACAATGCAGTTGTTACGATCACAGATGGCAACGGTATTAGTACTGGAATTCCATCATCTGGAAACGGGATGTATGAATTATCAAATTATATTCCTACGCAAGGTATGACTTACACAATAAACGTGACTCATGATGGCACAACGTATTCTGCAACCTCAAAATTAAATGCTCCTTTGACATTATTAGAACCTACAACAGAGTTCTATGAACAAGGATTCTTTGGAGAAGAAGGTGGATATTTGGTGTTTTTCACTTTCAATGATCCAGTTGGTTTAGGAAACTATTACAATGTCATTTACCGTGCAAATGACACATTATACAATAAGGTACAAGATTTTGTATTGGGTGATGATGAGTTGACAGATGGAAATTTTATTGAACGACCAATATTCGACTATTTTGAGGTCGGTGATTCGATTAGTTTTGAATTGCAAGCAATTGACAAACGTGTTTACGATTATTATTCTGAATTACAAACCATTGCAGGCGGACAATCTAGTGCTGCACCAGCCAACCCATATTTCTTTTGGTCAAATCAAGGATTAGGTTACTTTTCTGCTTACTACAGTAATGAAAGAGGAATAACAATCGTTGAGTAATACTACCCAACGATTGTTCTTATCTAAGTCTTAATCATTCACTCGAATCCATGTTTGTGTACGGTAAAAAATACCGCTGTAACCTCGTACATTCAAGTAATTTGAATTGGTTGAATTCAACCACAACTTGCACGAATATACTTTTCCAATTTTAGGATCTAAGATGGTTCCATTTTCCCATTCCGATCCATCCCACGACATTCCTCGGATAATTTGCATCCCTTCAATTGGCTGATCTTTTCGATCGTCTGTGCAGTCTTTGCATTTTGGATTGTCTTCACGTCCTTTTTTGGGATAAAGATAAATTACCTTTCCATACAATTTACCGTCAACTTTGTAGAGTTCTACAATGGATTTCTTTTCTTTGGTTTCATCGTCAATCGTTACCCATTTTCCAACACATGATTGAGCATTTAATAACAATGGCGCCATAGCCAAAACAGATAATAAGAAGTTTTTCATGTTATGATTGATTAATTTTTATTCCTAAATCTAATCAACCTTTCTGATTATTCCAAGTTTAAAAAATTCATCATGATCTGTTCACCGAATTCTGTTAATATAGATTCTGGATGAAACTGAACACCAAAAAGAGGTAAAGTCGTGTGCTCCATCGACATCAAAACATCATTTTCTGAATAAGATGTACGGATAAAATGGTGAGGCAATGTATGTGCATCTACCTTCCAACTGTGATACAATCCTGCTGAAAATATTCGCGGAACACCATTGAACAACTTGCTTTCGGTTTGGATGATTACCTTTTCTTGCACTCCGTGTTTCACACTTTCTTGGTTTTCCAATTGTGCTCCAAAAAACTCGGCCATTCCTTGCATCCCCAAACATACGCCTAACATTGGCTTCTTTTCAGCAAAATGTTCCAATATGCGAAACATGTTTTTCGTTTCAGATGGCAAGCCAGGTCCTGGAGATAAGATAATCTTATCATAGTCCTCAATGGAGTCAAAATTAAGCTGATCATTTCTTACTACATTAACATCAACGTTACATGCTTGAACGATATGAAATAAGTTGTAAGTGAAAGAATCGTAATTATCTACAATGAGTACCTTCAATTTGTTGCCTAAATTTGTTAAACTTGCACAAAGTTAATCAAAGGTTTAAATCCATGAAAAAAGTCATTCAAATTCCTGGTGCTCCAGCACCAATTGCACCTTATAGTCAAGGAATATTAGTCAACGACACATTGTATATCAGCGGACAAATAGCTATGGATCCAATTACTCAACAATTGGTTCAAGGTTCAATTCAAGACGCTACAAAGCAAATCTTAACCAACATTGGAAACATTTTGTTGGCAGCAGGAATGACCATTGAGAATGTTGTGAAATGCTCCATTTTCTTGAAAGACATGAATGATTTTGCCGAAATGAATGAAATTTATGGACAATTTTTTCGTTCTGAGCCACCAGCAAGAGAAACAGTGCAAGTAGCAAAATTGCCATTTGATGTAGCGATTGAAATATCTTGTATTGCAGTAAAATAATCAAACAATTTGGCAAAAACGTATCCATATAAAATCAGTGTCATCATTGTAAACTACAATGTTGAATATTTTTTAGAGCAATGTTTGAACTCTGTCAAAACTGCATTAAAAAATGTGAGTGGTGAAGTTTTTGTCGTGGATAACAACTCCATTGATCAATCAGTGGAAATGGTGAAAGCCAAATTTCCAGAATACCATTTAATTGCCAATAAAGACAATCGAGGATTTTCCAAAGCTAACAATCAAGCCATTGAATTAAGTCAAGGTGAATATGTTTTGTTGTTGAACCCAGACACTGTTGTGGAGGAAGATACTTTTCAAAAAGTGGTTGACTTCATGGATCAACATCCAGATGGCGGAGGTTTAGGTGTGAGAATGTTGGATGGCAAAGGGAAATTTTTACCTGAATCAAAACGTGGCTTGCCAACTCCAGCAGTAGCATTTTACAAAATTTTTGGCCTCTCCTCTATTTTCCCGAAATCGAAAAAATTCGGACATTATCACCTGGGCTACTTGAGCGAGTTTGAAACCAATGAAATAGAAATTCTCAGTGGCGCATTCATGCTAATGCGAAAGGAAACATTGGACAAAGTTGGATTGCTGGACGAAGCATTTTTTATGTATGGTGAAGACATTGATTTGTCGTATAGAATTATCAAAGGAGGCTACAAAAATTATTATTTCCCCGAGACAAGAATCATTCATTACAAAGGAGAAAGCACGAAAAAAAGCTCGGTCAATTATGTTTTTGTGTTCTACCGAGCCATGGTCATTTTTGCCGAAAAACACTTTTCTCAGAAAAATGCGAAACTCTTCTCCTTCTTAATCAATCTTGCGATTTATTTGCGTGCAGGATTGGCGATTCTAACCCGATTTATCAAACGCATTACTCTTCCGTTGATAGATTTAACAATCATTACGGGAGGATTGTTTGCTTTAACGCATCGCTGGACAACTGAAAAGATAGATTTTCCTTGGGACGTCATTCAATGGGCCATTCCTATCTACGCACTCATCTGGTTAACGGCCAACCGCTTCAACGGAGCATATGACACTCCCATCAAACTGACTCGTTTCATACAAGGAACGCTGATAGGAACTTTACTGATTCTGATAGCATATGGTTTATTGCCAAAAGAATGGCAGTTTTCACGCCTCTTTATTTTGATCGGTGCTGTTTGGGTCATTGCCTACTATTATTGCTCGCGACTTTTCTTGCATTTTTCCACACGAGGAAAATTCCGATTGTTCAAAATCAAATCCAAGCGCTTCGCCATCATTGGATCAAAAGATGAAATTGAGCGTGTCCACACTATTTTAAAACAAACTACTCCAGTATTGGAATTGGTGGAATACGTATCAGTCAATGAAAAAGAAAGTTGGTCTGTCGGAACCATGAATCAATTGGATCAATTGGTGCACATCCATGGAATCAACGAAATCATATTCTGTGCAAAAGACACGAGTGCCCAGCAAATCATCGATTGGATGTCGCGATTGGATTCTTCAAAAGTTGACTTCAAAATTGCACAACCAGACAGCATCTATTTGATTGGAAGTAATTCGATTGAAACAGCCGGAGATTTGTACATATTAAACATCAATTCCATCTCAAAGCCAGAAAACATTCGCATTAAACGAACATTTGACATCCTTTCCTCTAGCTTTTTATTGGTGACATCGCCTTTGTTGATTTGGTATACTGATAACAAAACAGTTTTTTTAAAAAATTGCATAAAAGTCCTATTTGCTAAAAACACCATGATTGGTTATTTCACCTCCGACGACCATTCAAATGTGCTATTACCGAAGTTAAAACCTGGAATTTTGCATCCTCAAGATGGACTTTCGGCCTTAGAACCAAGCGTATCAGATAAATTGAATTTATTGTATGCCCGTGATTATTCCATCCGCAAAGATTTAAGTATCTTGATGAAATCATGGAAAAAAATAGGGCGACTCTCCTAAGATAATCATTGTGAAATAGGAATTTTCGGTTATTTTTGTATCGAATTTTAGAATATTATTGCATAAGAATATGGCAAAGATTGAAATAAGACTCCCTAAAATGGGTGAAAGCGTTACCGAGGCAACAATTACAAATTGGTTGAAAAACATTGGAGACAATGTTGACATGGACGAACCTTTAGTAGAAGTAGCAACGGATAAAGTTGATAATGAATTGCCTTCTGAAGCGCAAGGAGTTTTAGTTGAACGTTTCTTTGAAGTCGATCAAGTTGCTCAAGTTGGAGATGTAATTGCAATCATTTCTACAGATGGAGATAGTGGTTCTGCATCACCTGAACCAGCAAAAGAAGTTGCTGCACCTCAAGTCAACATTGCTGATATTTCGAAATCTGTTGATGCTGCTGTTGAGTTAGCTAGCGGAGGAATGGCCATTGACAAAAATGGTCCTTCTGGAAAATTCTATTCACCACTTGTTCGTAGCATTGCTGAAGCAGAAGGTGTTTCTATGTCAGAATTAGAGACAATTTCAGGATCAGGACAATCTGGACGAGTTACCAAAAAAGATATTTTAGACTTCCTTTCATCAAGAGGAAATGGAGCAACTGCTCCTGTTGCAAATAATATTGCTCCTGCTGCTGCAACACCTGCAGCAGCTCCAGTAGCATCTGCACCAGCACCTGCTCAAGGTGGAGGATTCTTATCAAACATCAAAGAACCAGTTGTAGTGCCACAACCAGGAGACGAAATCATTGAAATGGATCGTATGCGTAAATTAATCGCTGATCACATGGTAATGTCTGTTCACGTTTCTCCACACGTTACTTCTTATGTTGAAGCTGACGTTACGGAAATTGTTAACTGGAGAAATAAAGTAAAAGATTCATTCAAGAAAAGAGAAGGTGAAAACATGACCTTCACTCCAATATTCATCGAAGCAATTGTCAAAGCAATCAAGGATTTCCCAATGGTGAATGTTTCAGTAAGTGGAACTCAAATCATTAAGAGAAAAGACATCAATATTGGAATGGCAACAGCGCTTCCTTCAGGAAACTTAATTGTTCCTGTAATTAAAAATGCTGATAGAATGAACTTGACTGGATTGGCTAAATCTGTTAATGGATTGGCTGACAGTGCACGAAACAATGCATTGAAACCAGAAGACATTCAAGGTGGAACATATACTGTAACGAATGTTGGTACATTTGGAAATGTTATGGGAACACCAATTATCAATCAACCTCAAGTTGCCATTTTAGCACTTGGAGCGATTCGCAAAGTCCCTGCGGTGATCGAAACACCACATGGAGACTTTATTGGAATCCGTCACAAAATGTTCTTATCGCATTCTTACGACCATAGAGTTGTAGATGGTGCCTTAGGTGGAATGTTTGTGAAACGAGTTGCTGATTACTTGGAGCAATTTGACCCGAACAAAGAAATATAACACTGAATATCAAATAAAAACTACACTATGAAACTGATTTGGATTGCTTTTGTTGCAGTTGTATTGAATGTTAGTTCAATCGTTGCGCAAATTACGGAACAAGAAGTAAGAATCTTAGCTCAAAAAGCACCTGAAGGTCAACTAGTTGTTGAATCGTCGAGAATGCTTCAAGACAATTACTATTATTTTTCTGAAATAATGGTAGATAAGTTACTGACATTGAAACCGGAAAGTTCAAATTACAATTATAGAAAAGGGTTTATTGTTTTAGGTTCACGTCAAGATTACATTCAAGCTTTGCCATATTTGGAAAAAGCGGTAAAGGATGTAAGTAAGAATTATGACATGTATTCAGCGAATGAAACAAGTGCTCCTACAGATGCTTATTATCACTTGGCACGCTGTTATCATTTGAATGAAGAAATTGATAAAGCAGTTGAATTCTACAACAAGTTCATTCTTGAAAGTCGCAAAAAATCAGAGCTTTTAACAAAATCTGAATTGGGAATTAAGCAATGTGCCATTGCGAAAGATGCTATTGCAAAACCTAAATCAGCTGTTGTTAAAAACATTGGATCTGCAGTCAACACAGCAAATCCAGAATATTCACCAGTTATTTCTTTGGATGGTAGATCATTGTATTTTACAACCCGAAGAGAATGGGAAGATCATTCATCGGATGAATTCAAAGACCCAATGTTCAATAATTTTCCAGAAGACATTTACGTAAGTGTCAACGATGGATCTGGAGGTTGGTCAGCACCGAAGAAAATGGAGTTTTGTAGTCCTGAAATCAATGAAGCTACAATTGCTGTAAGTTCAGATGAACGTAGAATCTATGCATACCAAGACATTACTGGAATGGGTGACATCTACTATTCAGATTTCAATCAAAATACATTCTCTACATTAGAACAAGTTGATTACGATGGTGTAAATACTGATTATTGGGAAACTCACTGTACGGTTACACCGGATGGAAATAACATGTATTTTACTTCAGATCGTCCAGGTGGTTTTGGCGGTCGCGACATTTACAGAGTTGTGAAATTGCCAAATGGTACTTGGAGTGAACCAATCAATCTTGGACCAACAGTCAACACTGCGTTTGATGAGGAATCACCATTTATTTCTGTAGACAATAAAACAATGTACTTTGCTTCTAATGGTCCGAATAGTATGGGAGGATTTGATATTTTCGTTTCAATTAGAGATGACAATAACTCTTGGTCTGAACCAATCAATTTAGGCTATCCAATTAACCGCACAGGTGATGACTTATTCTACACAACAACTGTTGATGGCTTACGAGGCTACTTGTCTTCATTTAGACCAAATGGTTTCGGTGAAAAAGACATTTATGAAATTCAAAATGATTACTTAGGAATCAAGAATGCCGTTGTATTGAAAGGTGCAATCCGCAGAATTGATGACGTTCCAAATTCACCTGATTCTTACGCAATCGTTAATTGTATTTCATGTAAAGATGAATCAGAAAACCACAAAGTTTCTACTCGTGTTAGAGATGGAGCATTCATTACAACGCTTCAAACATGTCGTGAATACGAAATCATTTTCATGGAAAATGAAACAACCGAAATTAAGCGTGAAAAACTTTCGACTGAATGTGTTGGTGGATACCAAGAGTACTACAAAGAAGCAGTGCTTGGAAACTACTATTTAGTTGGCTTGGTAACTGATAAAGCGACAGGAAAACCAGTTGCAGGAGCAAAAGTAGAATTAATGGATCCAACTTCAAAAGCAGTACTTGAAACGCTTATGACGGACGCTAATGGAAAATACACTTCGAATTTATTGACAGGTAAAAAATATGGAGAGGAATTCCAAGTTGCATTAAAAATCAATGCGATTGCATATCTTTTAAAATCAGATAAATTCAATACGACTCTTGGAGAAACCTCTATCGTAGAAATCACAAGTTTATTGGACAAGGTAGATATTGGGACAGATGTTGGAAAAGTATTGAGTTTGGCTCCAATTTACTTTGACTTAAACAAATCAAACATTCGTCCAGATGCGAAAATTGAATTGGATAAGATTGTCACATTAATGAACGAAAATCCAGCGTTGGAAATCGAATTAGGTTCTCACACAGACTGTCGTTCATCGAAAGCATATAACTTGAAACTATCTAATGCCCGTGCTAAATCATCTGCACAATACATTAAAGAAAGAATTTCCAATCCAAATAGAATATCTGGAAAAGGATATGGAGAATCTCAATTAGTGAATGATTGTGGATGTGAAGGAAAAGTGGTGTCAGATTGTTCAGAAGAAGAGCACGCGAAAAATAGACGTACAGAATTCAAAGTAGTGAAGTTATAAACAGTTGGATGTGACTATTTTATGAGTCGCTAATTTGAGTGTTTGTGAAATATTTTGTTCCTTTGGAAACATTATTGAGTAATTCTCGTATTGAGAACTACTATTAACTAATTACGAATTATGAAGCGCTTACTCACTGGCTTATCACTATTTGTTGCACTTACTCTCCACTCTCAAGAAAAAGTTTCTCCTTGGAATGAAGAAGGTGTTAGGAATTTAGCAAAAAACGGTACAGAACAAGAAATACTGACTTCTAGCTCCATGTTGACGCAAGAAGGATATTTGTATTACGCTGAAATATTAGCAGATCGCTTGCTGGAAATAAAGCCTGCAAGTTCTAATTACAATTATCGCAAAGGATTCTTGATGCTTGAAATCCGTAGAGATTATATTGGTGCTATCCCATTTTTTCAAAAAGCAATTTTGGATACGGATCCTAATTTCGATATGTATTCAGCAAATGAAAAAAGTTCACCAACTGATTCCTATTATCATTTAGCACGTTGTTATCATTTTAACGAAGAATTAGATAAAGCGGAAGAACAGTATACAAACTTCATCAATACATCTAAAAAGAAATCAGAACGTATTCCTGATGCTCAGCTGAGATTGCAGCAATTGCAAACCGCACGCAAATTGATGAACGAACCTGTAAAAGTGTACCTTGAAAATGTTGGTAAAAAAGTAAACACGAAATATCCTGAATACAGCTCAGTAGTTTCATTGGATGGGTCAGCTTTGTACTTTACTTCTCGTAGACCATGGGCAAACAATGAAACAGAAGATTTTAGAGATCCATCATTGAATCAATACACAGAAGACGTGTACGTGAGTTACATGGATTTTGATGGTTCTTGGACTGAGCCAATTCGTTTAGAATTCTGTTTGCCAGAAAGAAATGAAGCTACAATCGCAGTAAGCACTGACGAACGCAGAGTTTACTTGTACCAAGATGATAAAGGAAATGGTGATTTGTACTATACAGATTTCTATGCCGCTAAATTCAATACAATTGAGTTTTTGAAAGATAAAAACATCAATACAGATTATTGGGAAACTCACTGTATGGTATCCAATGATGGAACTCATCTTTTCCTGGTATCAGATCGTCCAGGTGGATATGGTGGACGTGATTTGTACATGTCAAAAAAACGTGACGATGGAACTTGGTCTAAACCAGAAAATTTAGGACCTGGAATTAACGGTCCAAAAGACGATGATGCTCCATTCGTTTCAATCAATAACAAACAATTGTATTTCGCAACGAATGACTCTCGTTCAATTGGTGGTTTCGATATCATGATGTCTGAATTGAACGAAGATGGTACTTGGGGTGAAGCAATTAACTTAGGATACCCGTTTAACTCAACAAACGACGATATTTACTACACAACAACCGTTGACGGTTTAAGAGGATTCATGACATCTTATCGTCCTGATGGATTTGGTGAAAAAGATATTTATGAAATCAAAAATGAATACCTTGGTGTGAAAACCGTTTGTGTACTCGACGGGACAATTAAAACATTGGATGGTTCACCTCTTCCTGAAGATTTCGCCATCAATGTTAGCGTGAATTGCGACGATTGTGACCCTAAAGATGTTGACCGATTAGTGTTCCCTCGTTTGAGAGATGGTAAATTCATCACAGCATTGAAACCTTGTCAAACATACACATTGAAGTACAAAGATGCTACAACAGGTGCAGTGATGGGAGAAGAATCGTTTACAACGAAATGTGATGTTGAATACGAAGAAATCAAACGTGAATTGATTTTAGATGTTCCAAACAAGAAAATTTTGTTCCCGAAAGATACAATTCAAGATGTTCCTGAGGTGATTGTTGCCGATTTCCCTAACATCGAGTTTATGCACTATTTTGACTACAATAAAAACAAGTTGACAGTCAAAAAAGGAGAATTGAATGACTTCGTGAAAGATGTTGAGAAACAATTAAAAGATGGACGTGAGAAAATCACCATCAATATTTACTCATCGGCTTCAAAAGTTCCAACGAGAACATACGAAACAAATGACAAATTAACGTTGATCCGTGCGGAAAACATGAAGTACGATTTGATGAATTATTTTGAAAAAGAAAGTGACTACAAAGACAAGGTGAACATTGTTATTGTAACAACTGTTGTTCAAGGACCAGAGTACAACAAAGACTCTTCTGACACAAGTAAATATCGTCCATATCAATATGTTGGGTTAAAAACAGAATAATTAGAAGTTAAATCTTCCACAAAATAAATAGTTAAAGCCTCCCATTTCGGGGGGCTTTTTCGTTTAAAAGCGGTTAAAAAAACTATCTTTGATTCTATTAAATAATAAACATGAAGCTTACACTTACAAACTCTTTAGCGGTATTTGATTTAGAAACAACTGGACTAGACGTCTCTAAAGATAGAATCCTTGAAATTGCAATATTAAAAGTAAATCCGGATGGTACAACTGAAGAGTTCTTGAAACGTGTGAACCCAGAAATGCCCATTCCAGTTGAATCGAGTGAGATTCATGGAATTTATGAAAAAGACATTCAAGATGCACCAACCTTCAGTGAAATTGCTGAAGAAGTAGCTTCTTTCATTGGTGATTCAGATTTGGCTGGGTACAATTCTAATAAGTTTGACATTCCTGTATTAGCAGAAGAATTACTCAGAGCGAACAGCGAGTTCAAAGTAGCCAATAGAAAATTCGTCGATGTTCAAAACATCTTTCATAAGATGGAACAGCGTACATTGGTTGCTGCATATTCATTCTATTGCAATAAAGACTTGACAAATGCACACAGCGCTTTGCACGATGCTACGGCAACTTGGGAAGTTCTAAAAGCACAAGTTGAAAAATACGACGCCCTCACTCCTACTGTTGAATTCTTGTCAGATTACTCACAAGCAGGTGATTTTGAATTGCTCGATTTTGCCGGTAGAATCGCCAAGAACAAACGCAATGAAGCCATGTATAACTTTGGTAAGCACAAAGGAAAAACGATTCGTGAAGTGGCAAAAATTGAACCTGGATACTATGGATGGATGTTGGATGCCAACTTTCCATTGTACACCAAGCAAGTCCTTCGCACAGAAATGGAAAAAATCAAAAAAGAGAACGATCAAGCAAGAGTTGAACGCTCTAAAAATGAAGAAGCATTACTCACAAATAAATTGGAGGCATTAAAAAATAAATTCAAGTAAGATGAAAATTATCTGCATTGGTCGAAATTACAGTGCTCACGCAAAAGAAATGAATGCGGAACTTCCAACAGCACCTGTTTTTTTTATGAAATCAGATATTGCGCTACTCCGCAATAATCAACCTTTCTACATCCCTAAATTCACCCAAGAAGTTCACTATGAATGTGAATTGGTTGTTCGAATTTGTAAAGTGGGCAAAAACATCGGATTGAAGTTTGCTAAGAATTATTACAATGAAATTGGATTAGGCATCGATTTTACTGCGCGCGATCTACAACAACAATGCAAAGAGAAAGGTTTGCCATGGGAAATTGCCAAATCGTTTGAGTCAAGCGCGCCAATATCTTCCAACTTTCTACCAAAATCAACATTAGATTTAGGAAATACTCGCTTTCATTTAACCAAGAATGGAACAACCGTACAAGAAGGAAATACCGCGGATTTCATTTTTGATATTGATTATATCATTCACTATATTTCTCAATTCATGACTTTGAAAATTGGTGATTTGATCTATACAGGAACGCCAGCTGGAGTTGGACCTGTAGCGATTGGTGATCAACTAGTCGGATATTTGGAAGGAACAGAAATGTTCAACTTCGCCATTAAATAATCATTTTCCTTTTGCTTTTACGATAATCATGATTGTGTACAACATGATTTTGAAATCGAGCGCAAGCGTGCGATTTTTCATGTACAATAGATCATACTTCATGCGTTGAATCATTTGATCCACGTTTTCTGCATATCCATATTTTACTTGTCCCCAAGATGTAATTCCCGGTCGAACCTTCGTTAATTGCAAAAATTGTGGCTCAATTTCCACGATTTGGTCAATGTAGAATTGTCTTTCTGGTCTTGGACCAACCAATGACATATCGCCTTTGATCACATTGAAAAACTGTGGGAACTCATCCAGTCTCAACTTTCGCATGTAGCGACCAATTGGTGTGATTCGGTTATCGTTCGACGATGAAAGCTGAGGACCAGACTTTTCAGAATCAATATACATCGTTCTGAACTTTATGATTTTAAACGTCTTCCCATTCGCTCCTATTCGTTCTTGCAAGAAGAAAATAGGTCCAGGAGAAGATATGCGGACGGCCACCATCAAGAATAAGTAAACTGGTATCAATAAAACCATTGCTATTACAGACAAACAAATGTCTAAAAAACGCTTGATGGCCATTTGCCAGATTGGCATTACATCAGAATTAACTTCTATTAATAAAGCACCAAAGATGTTGTTCATCTTCACCTGACCAGAGACGATATCGTACATATCAGGCAATATTTTTATTTGAATTTCACCTCCTTCAATCCGTGCAATGATGCTTCGCAATTTATCGTGTTCAACACTTTCTAAGGCAATGATTACTTCCTCAATTTCATTTTCACGCATGATTACTTCCAAATCATCAGCGTGACCGAGGTAAGTCAATTTGTCTTCCAACAACTTATCAATTCCGTTCAAATTCACAAAACCAACAAATTGATGGCCACTTCCTTTCGGCAATTGTGTAATCTCATTATATATTTCAACGGCCTTATCGCTTCCTCCAATAATCAAGGTGCGGAAACCTTTTTTACGAGCATGAATTTGTTTTACAACAATGCTCACTAAAATAAGTCGAGCAACCAAAAAAGATACAAAATGGATAGAAAACAACCAAAAAGCCGATTGATAATACAAACGATAATTGTTGATTTCATCGTCCAATAATAAAAAGAAGAATAAAGCGACGGTTACGATTAATGTTGCGACGAAAGTCAGACTAATCACTTTCATGCGATACAGTCTTCGAACATCATGATACGTTCCCTGAATACCAAAAACAACCAACCAAACAATTGGTACAACCACCAATCCCCAATAAAAAGAATCTTCAATGGTAAATGGCGCATGCTCGATGAATTCTTTTCGGGCATAGTAAAAACTGAACCATGCCGCTAATGCAACAATCCAATCAATGAAAAATAAAAGAAAAGCGAGCCTTTTTCGTGACATTAGTAGTGTACCACTTTTATATTATCTATGAGTATTAATCCTTCTGAATCATCGTCATCCAATGCTGCTTGAAATGATTGTAAAAATCCTATTCCTCCACTCAAATTGACCAACTCTTTCAAATCAATGTAGATCTTCTTCCAAACTTCATTTCCAGGTTCTTGTGCATTCATCTGGATGTTAATGTTGTTCTCAGTAGTTCCATCAGACTTGTTGACCAACAATCCAGTAACCACATTATTCGTGTTGTAATATTCAATTACTAAATAGACATCGGTTCCAGTTGGAAATGCTAATTCCTCTGTTGTATAGGCGTACCAAGTACTTTGAGTGCTATTTAAATAAACTCGACCGTATCGATTTGTATTTGCTCCGTTTGATTCAACGATCAATGATGCCTCAGAAGTATTCCCTTCATTCATTTTAAACGTCGCATTTTCAAAATCCTCAATCCAAAACTGAGCATTGGTTTTATAACGCGTCACAGGGTTTATCTCAGTCACTTCATTGCTTTCAAGTGTAACATACGCAGTATAATATTCAACAAAAGGGTAAACCTTCTTTGTTGCTGAAATTCCATTGTTTAACACGGTTGGATAAATTCGAATCTCTGAGCTACCAGTTTTCAGCACTGGAACCGTACATGGTAATTCAAACACTCCCAATAACTGATTATCAACATATACCCAAGCATTGGAGAAATTATGCGTCAACACTCCAGCATTGTGTGTGGAGTTTGGATTATCTTCCAACACCCAAGGATTAATGTTAATGTAAGATGGGATATCATTGTTTTTGATACAACCTGATAATCCCAATGTCACAAGTGCGATTATAATAAAATACTTCATAAGTTCACTTTTAACGTGAGAATCTATGCATTATTGTCTGTAATCAAGCTTGCAGACATTTTTAATTGCTCTAAAATGCGATGAGCAACATCCAATGCATTGTAACCATCTTCTAAAGGAACGATTGGAGTTGTGTTTTGGTTGATACTTTCACCAAAAGTTCTTAATTCTTCCTTGATGGCGTTGACTTCCGTAATTTCCGGTTTATCAAATAAAATCTTTTTAGAAGGCTTTCCTTCCCCTAATTCAAATACAATGTCAAATGGATCAGGTTCTCCGTCGATGTCTTCCATTCTTACCACTTCCATTTCTTTTGTCAAGAAATCAACACTGATATAAGCATCTTTTTGAAAAAAGCGTGATTTACGCATGTTTTTCATAGAAATCCTACTTGCCGTTAAGTTGGCAACACAACCATTATCGAATTCAATACGCGCATTGGTAATATCTGGTGTATCACTCACAACAGCAACACCTGAAGCTGAAATTCTACGAATTCCAGATTTCACAACGCTCAAAATAATGTCTAAGTCATGAATCATCAAATCCAATACTACAGGAACATCCGTACCACGTGGATTGAATTGTGCCAAACGATGTGTTTCAATAAACATCGGTTTATTAAAATATTGCTGAGCTGCTTGAAAGGCTGGATTGAATCGCTCAACATGTCCAACTTGTACCTTCACATCTGCTTCAGTCGCCAAATTCATCAGTGTCTTTGCTTCATCAATTGTTTCTGTAACAGGTTTCTCGATGAACACATGCTTTGATCTGCGAATTGCTGCTGCAGCTGACTCAAAATGCGATAAAGTTGGAGTTACAATATCTACACAATCTACCTCGTTCAACAATTCATCAATCGTATCAAAACGTTTGATTCCAAATTGTTCCATGGCAATTGCTGCATTTGCATCACTTGGATCATAAAACCCAATGAATTGATACATTTCCTTTAATTCTAAGATAAGACGGATGTGAATTTTACCCAAATGTCCGGCTCCAAGTACTCCAATTTTAAGCATTCGTTCTACTTTTTTACAAATTTAAAAAGCGTAGGACGATAACCTATTAATCTTTCGAGTAATTATCAACAAAGTCAGTGGTAAAATGTTGGCTAATTTTCATTTACATCACAGTAATTTGCCAATCAATGGTTTAGCGATAAGTGTGGAAGTTCTATTAATTCAATTTGTTCAATTGATTCAATTGATTTAAATCCAAGGTTTCAAAATAACCAGTTTGCTGATTTTTCAACAATTTCGTCAATGTTGTAATTTGACCGGTATGATAG